>JGI26270J51728_1000814_pt1 | contig 13268 bp, 13 predicted proteins | sample SaaInlLV_10m_DNA_2_FD_51728 | JGI IMG/M metagenome (IMG submission 51728) | reverse complement strand
AGGTTATAAAAAAGAGTTATACAATGAAGCAATCTGTACTAGCTAATTCACCAGGAAGCATTAAAGGTCATGCCCTTTCATACATTTGTCGAAAAAATAACATACCATTAATCACTAGTCAGCATGGCGTGACAATTGAAATAAGTAAAGTGCATAGTATGAATCATATTGGATTTGATAATAGCGTGGCAGACATTGTTTTTTCTTACAATCGTAAGATTGTAAATATTGAAAAAAATACATATTTTGACAAGTCTATACATCATGTTGTTGGCATGCCTTTGCGCCTTATCAGAATGAACTCTAAAAAAACTACAAGCGGATTGGCACTACCAATTGTTTACATTTCAACTAATTTGTATTATATGGGTTTTGGATTGTCATCAGAAACAGATTATATTAGAGCCAAAAATGAACAGAAGCTTGTTACAAAGGTTTTGAGCAAATTGCCGCACAAGGTATGCTATAAAACATACCCAGAGGATAACCGCAGATATGCTGATTCAGACCCTGTATTGAGCAGTGTAAAGTCAGCTAATAATATAGAGTTGTTTTCTAAAAAGATAGATATGCGCTATCTGATTTCTGAGTATAGGATATTGGTGACTACTTGCGCTACAAGTACACTAGGGTGGGCAGTAATGTCTAATAAGCCTGTTGTTTTCATTGATCAGAAAAGAAGTCAGCCCCTTACAGATGAGGCACATGCTAGTCTATCAGAAGGATTGTTTGTTTTTGATGATGATGATGAAAATTTTCATATAAATATAAGAAATTTTTTATCTCAATCAATAGAAACAATAGAAGAATTGTGGCAAAAAAAAGAGTATGCCCGTAAAGAAATGATTAAAGATTATTTTTCTAAATATAAAAGTGGCGCAGGTAAAAAAGCAGCACGAATAATGATCAAAGAGTATTTCGTATAAGTTTATGTATATTATTGCAATTGTTCAGGCTCGAGTGGGGTCAGTTAGATTTCCAAACAAGGTAATGCAACCAGTTAGTGTGAATATACCAATGATTGAGGTGCTATTTTCACGATTAAATCAATCTAAAGAAATTGACAAAATTGTACTTGCAACATCAACAGATCTCCGTAATCAGTCTCTAATAGAGCATATTAGTAATTTGGGTTTTGAAGTTTTTCAAGGTAGTGAAAATAATGTTTTAGATCGTTATTATCAAGCCGCATTGAAATACAATCCAGATGTGATAGTGAGGATTACAGGTGACTGCCCATTGGTAGACCCAGATATTGTGGATATTGTCATTAATACATACAAATCAAGCGAAACTGACTATATATGCAATACAAATCCACCAACTTACCCTGATGGTTTAGATGTCGAAGTGTTTTCATTTTCTGCGTTAAAAATAGCATGGAAAAATGCTAAAACCCGTTATGAGCGTGAACATGTAACGCCATTTATTCGTGAGTCTGGAAGATTTAAAATTGATAACATAAGTAATGATGTAGATTTTTCGAATGAACGCTGGACAGTTGATGAGCCAGAAGACTATAAAGTAGTGAAGGGTATCTTTGAGTATTTTTCGCCAAATATATACTTTTCATGGAATGAAGTATTGCAATTGAAAGAATTGAAGCCAAAAATTTTTTACGATAATCAAAAATTAATTCGAAATGAGGGTTCAAAATTGGGTACAGGGCAAAAGCTTTGGAAGCGCGCTAAGAGAATTATCCCTGGAGGAAATATGCTTCTTTCTAAGCGTCCAGAGATGTTTCTACCAGAACAATGGCCGTCTTATTATAGTAAAGCAAAAGGGTGTAAGGTTTGGGATCTTGATGGGCGCGAGTACACTGATATGTCTATCATGGGAATTGGGACTAATATATTAGGTTATGGCAATGATGCAGTGGATTCTGTAGTGATGGATGTTGTTAAGAAGGGAAACATGTCTACATTTAATTGCCCAGAAGAAGTGTATTTATCAGAAAAATTGATTGAATTACATCCTTGGGCAGACATGGTGCGTTTAGCAAGAACAGGTGGAGAAGCAAATGCAATAGCAATTCGTATCGCTCGAGCGGCTTCAGGTAAGGATAAGGTTGCTATTTGCGGTTATCACGGCTGGCATGACTGGTATTTATCTGCAAATTTGGGCGATGATAATAATCTTGAAGGTCATCTACTGCCAGGATTAAATCCGAAAGGTGTACCCAGCGACCTAAAAGGAAGTGTATTGCCATTTAATTATAATTGTATAGAAGAGTTAGAAGAAATCATTAGAAACCATGATATCGGTGTAATCAAAATGGAGGTTTCACGTAATAGTGAGCCAAAAGATAACTTTTTAATAAAGGTAAGAAAAATAGCTGATGAAAATAATATTGTTTTGATTTTTGATGAATGCACTTCTGGATTTAGGCAGACTGATGGCGGATTACATAAATTATATGAAGTTGAGCCAGATATGGCTGTTTTTGGTAAAGCTCTTGGTAATGGTTATGCTATTACAGCTGTAATAGGGAGAAAGGAAGTGATGGATGTTGCACAAAGTACTTTTATTAGCTCCACTTTTTGGACTGAGCGTATAGGCCCCTCGGCCGCGTTAAAGACCCTAGAGATAATGAGTTCAACTAAATCATGGGATGTCATAACCAATATAGGTAGAGATATTGGTAAGCGTTGGGAGGCTTTGGGAAAAAAGCATCAATTATCTATTAATGTAAGTGGTTTGCCATCAATGATTGGTTTTAATATCCAATCTAGCGACTGGTTAAAATACAAGACTTATATAACTCAAGAAATGTTAAAAGAAGGTGTTTTGGCATCTAATGTGATATATGTTTGCACTGAGCATAGCCAACAGGATATTGACAATTATTTTCAAATACTTGATCCTATTATGAGAATTATTTCTGCTTGTGAGAATGATGATGTTTTAATTGATTCTTTATTAGCTGGGCCCAGCTGTCATGGTGGATTTCAAAGATTGAACTAATGAGAATAGGTGTAACTGGCGCTAGCGGGATGCTTGGCACTGCATTAATTGATGAACTTACGAATAAGCATGAAGTATTTGCAACCTCTAGAAGAAAGGGTCTTGAAAAAGACGGAGTTCAATGGGAGTGTTTTGACTTAACCAATTCCCAACATTTAAATCAATGGCTGGTTAATGTAGCTCCTGATGTGGTTGTGCATTGTGCTGCAATGGTAGATGTTGATAGATGTGAAGATGATGTAGATTTTGCAACAAAGCTTCATATTGGCACAACTAAGATTATGGCAAATTATTTAGATTGTAATAATAAAAAGCTAATTTATATTTCTACAGATTCAGTATTTGATGGTAAGAAAAACAGACCATATGTTGAATTAGATAAAGTTAATCCGTTAAACATTTATGCCAAAACTAAACTTTTAGGAGAACAACCCGTTTTGCTGATGGAAGATGGTCTGGTTTTACGAACTAACATAATTGGTTGGGGTAGATCGGGCAATATATCATTTGCTGAATGGATGCTTAAGGGATTGGTTGAAAGTAAACCACTAACCTTGTTTGATGATGTTATATTCTCACCGTTAAATGTTAGTGACTTGTCTGTAATAATCACCCAAACAATTGATAGTGGAATATCAGGACTGTATCATTGTGCAAGCAAAGATTATATATCTAAGTATGATTTTGGAATAAAAATGGCTGAAGTATTTAATCTATCTATTAGCAATATTAAGAAAATTAGTGTTGAAGATATGAATTTCAAAGCAAATAGACCTAAAAATATGGCGCTAAATAGTAATAAACTTAGCTCAATCCTGGTACAAGATCTTCCTATTGTTATTGATGCAATCAAATTAATGAAAGACCAATATGATAATGGATGGGTTTCTAGAATTAAAAGTATATAGTTGAAAAAGTGATAATAAATTGCAGAGATGTATATGAAAGAGATTCAAATAGAAAATAAAATTATTGGCGTTAATCAGCCTACTTATTTTGTTGCAGATGTTGCTGCAAACCATGATGGAGATCTAGAACGTGCCAAAGATCTTATTTATCTTTGCGCTGAAGCTGGAGCAGATGCAGCTAAGTTTCAACATTTTACTGCAAATACTATTGTGAGCGATTATGGTTTTAAATCGTTAGGGGGGCGGCAATCTCACCAGGAAGAATGGAAAAAAAGCGTCTTTGATGTATACCAAGACGCATCACTCAATCAAGACTGGACTCCAATACTAAAAGAAACATGTGATAAAGCAGGCATTACCTTTTTTACCTCACCCTATTCATTCGATCTAGTAGATAAGGTTGATAGTTTTCTTAGTGCTTATAAGATTGGTTCAGGAGATATTACTTGGCTTGAAATTGTTGACTATATTGCTTCAAAGAAAAAACCAGTATTGTTGGCTACGGGTGCATCCAATATGATGGAAGTGGATTTGGCAATGGAAACAATATTAAAGCATACCCAGGATGTAGTTTTGATGCAATGCAACACAAACTATACGGCATCATTAGAAAATTTTAAATATATTAATTTGAATGTATTGCAAGAGTATAAAAAAAAATATCCAAATATTATTTTAGGACTGTCAGATCATACCCCGGGTCATGCAACAGTATTGGGTGCAGTGACACTCGGAGCCAGAGTTATAGAAAAACACTTTACTGACAACGTATCTAGAGAAGGGCCTGACCACAAGTTTTCAATGGATTTTGACTCTTGGAAAGACATGGTAGATAGAACCAGAGAGCTAGAATTTGCTTTAGGCTCCAATGTAAAAAGAGTTGAAGACAATGAAAAAGAAACTGTAATTTTGCAAAGGCGTGCTCTTCGTGCAAAGCGTAACTTGTTAAAGGGAGAGGTGATTACTCAAGATGCTGTAGAAGCTCTTAGACCGTGTCCAAAAGACGCACTAGCGCCTTACAATATTGGGAAAGTGTTAAATAAAACTTTAATTGAAGATATTGAAGCTGGAGACTACATAACGTGGAAGAGTATAGAGTAGGAATTGTAATCCCAGCATTTAATGAAGAATTAACAATTGCTCAAGTGGTAAATTCAGTAAAGGGGTATGGTTATGCTATTGTTGTTAATGATGCATCTACCGACAGAACGAGAAAAATAGCAGAAGGCGCTGGCGCTATAGTTATAAACCATAAAGACAATAAGGGTTATGATGGTGCTTTGAATAGTGGTTTTAAAAGGGCGGAAGAATTAGATTGTGATATAGTGGTTACTTTTGATGCTGATGGGCAGCATAGCGCATCAATGCTAAAAGAGTACATAAAACATTTGAGAAACGGAAAGGATTTGGTTTTGGGTGTGCGTCCAAGGCCGGCAAGGGTGTCAGAATGGCTGTTTATGCTATACACACGTGTATGCCTTAATTGGAAAGATCCATTGTGCGGAATGAAAGGCTATAGTATGAATCTATATAAAAAACAAGGTTTTTTTAACTCATATAACTCAATCAATACAGAACTAGCATTTTTTGCGTTGCATAATAAGTTTCCATATGTGCAAGTAGATATTCCCATCATAAAGCGTCAAAATAGTCCAAGGTTTGCTTCAACTTTACGCTCTAATTTTTATATTATTTTGGCATTAATTAAGGCAATAAGAAGTGCAAGAAAATAATGAAATTTAGTAAAAAGATAAAATAGCAAGATTAGTTTGCCAGAGGAAACCCTCATTATTAACGGCTTAGAAATAATTGTACTTAGTGTGTGAATTCAAGAAATACAAACTAAATTAGATATGAAATTTAATAAAAATATCAATATTGATGGCAAATCAATATCTAAAGGANCCCCTACCTTTGTGATTGCTGAGGCTGGAGTCAACCATGNNNGGNNTANNGACATCAGTTGCTAAAAAATTGATAGATCTCGCAGTGGAAGCAGAAGCAGATGCTGTAAAGTTCCAGACATTTAAGGCTGAGCATTTAATTTTAAGTGATATTCAAAAGGCACCATATCAGAAAAATAGTACTAATGCAAAAGAAACACAATTTGATATGCTTAAAAGACTTGAGGTGAGTAGAGAGCAGAATNTTGAACTTAAGCAGTATTGCATAGATANGGATATCATATTTTTAACAACACCATTCGATGAAGAAAGCTTAGAAGAGATTGATGATCTTGATTTGCCAGCCTACAAGGTGGCNTCTACAGACACNACAAATCTACCATTTTTAAAAAAAATAGCAAAAAAAGGAAAACCTATTTTTTTATCTACGGGTATGAGCTATCTTTCAGAGGTCAGNTNAGCCCTTGAAACTATTTACGAATACAACAAAGACGTAGTNTTATTGCAGTGTACTGCTAATTATCCAATCCAAGATAACGAGGCAAATCTGGCAGTTATTAATACGTATAGAGATAATTTTGATGTATTGCTAGGTTATTCAGATCATAGTGTGGGCGTTGGCGCGGCACCATTCGCAATTCCTATGGGGGTTAAAGTGGTTGAAAAGCATTTTACACTTGATAAAACTAATAAGGGTCCTGATCATGCTGCATCGCTATCTCCCGAGGAATTGATAGATTTTGTTAAGACAATTCGTATAGTTGATAAATATATGGGAGACCCAGTTAAACAGCCAACTCAATCAGAGTATGGAACTAGAAAATCGCTACAGAAGTGTCTCGTTGCTAGCAGGAATATCGCAAAAGAAGAGGTTTTTACTGAAGATAATATAGTAGCAAAAAGAACTGGAGGTATTGGTATTTCACCAATTGATTATAAAAGCGTTGTCGGTTTAAAGTCTAGTCAAAAATATATAAAAAATGAGGTTATTAACATTGAGTAAAATTGCTGTTATTGGTGCTGGTAGTCATACAAGATCATCAATCAATTTATTATTAAATTATTTTAATGTGCAAGATATTGTTATTTATGATGATTCTTTTATAAAGGGTAAAAATGAGAAGATAAGTACAATTCCATTAATTGGAAATATTAGCAAAATTAAAGAAAATGAAGGTATTTTTTTATCAATTGGCAACAACAATAAAAGAAGAGAATATTTTTTAAAATTTAAGCATCAACTAATAAGATCTGTATATCATGCCTCTTCACTACAAGAAGATGGCTCAAAATTTGGTCTTGCAAATCAAGTTTTTGCTCATAGTTATATTAATTCAAATGTTACAATCGGAAATGATAACATTATTAATACTGGTGCAATTATTGAGCATGATGTAAAGATAGGAAATCATAACCATATATCGATAGGTGCCAGAATATGTGGAAAGGTTGTTATTGGTGACATGTGTTTGGTGGGTGCTGGCGCAGTGATTTTGGATAAATTATCTATTTGTGATAATGTGGTTATCGGTGCTGGATCTGTGGTTGTTAAGAATATAGAAAAATCTGGAATATATGCAGGCATTCCTGCGAAGAAAATAAAATGATATTTATTTCAACATCATGCATTAAAAATTTCAAGATCAAAGATTCTGTAGAAAAATTAGCTTTGAATGGTTTTCAAAATATTGAGCTATCTGGCGGTACTGAATATTATGATAATTTTGAAAGCGACTTACTGGAATTAAAAGATAAATACAATCTTAATTATCGATGCCATAATTATTTCCCGCCACCTAAAAAGCACTTTGTATTAAATTTAGCATCATTAAATGACAATACATTTAATCTAAGTTTTAATCATTTAAAAAAAGTTATTGCGTTATCTGATCGATTAGGTGCAGATAAATTTGCATTTCATGCAGGGTTTTTTATTGACATTAGGTTGAATGAGATAGGAAAAAAATTAAGTCGAGATATTTTATTTGACAAGAAAGAAGCTATTGAGCGTTTTTGTGATGCTTATAGCACTATAAAAAAACAAGCAAATAATGTAAGTTTATTTATTGAAAATAATGTCTTTTCTAAGACTAATGCTGAAACATATAGTGGAGAAAACCCATTTATGATGACTAATTTTGCAGAATACAAATCACTAAAAAAGAAGATAGACTTTAATCTTTTGTTGGATATTGCCCATTTAAAGGTGAGTGTAAAAACATTAGGATTAAATTGGGAGGATGAATTCAAAAATATGCTTAGTGTAAGTAATTATATTCATGTTAGTGATAATGATGGTTTGCATGATTTAAATAACGAGATAAGTAAATCCTCTAGTCTTTTATCAATATTAAAGCAAAGTGATACCAAGAATAAGGATTTTACTTTGGAAGTTTACGATGGAATCGATGCTATTAAAAGTAGCTATGAAATTTTATCTGAAGTTGTATGATAATTGAGAATTTAATTTGTTTATATTCAAATACTGTATTGGATGCAATGCGTATCATGAATAGAAATAGTAAAGGCATATGCTTTATTGTTAGTAAGGACAATACTCTTATCGGAACTATAACTGATGGTGATATTAGGAGATCTATTCTTGATGGTGTTGATTTAATCTCACGAGTTGATACTATCGTAAGCAAGAATTATATATATGCAAAAGTGCTAGATAGTCTTGATGTTTTATACAAGATGACAAGCCATAAAATTAGAGTTATACCCATAGTAGATGAAGATCATAAGGTAGTGGATTATTTTGAATATACGCAATCCATGCATTTTCCAATTGCAACTCCTTCTCTTAATGGAAATGAGTTTAAATACTTATCAGATGCATTTTTTAGCACATGGATATCAAGTCAAGGCGAGTATTTAAATAAATTTGAAGAGGGGTTTTCTCAATATAGTGATTGCAAGTATGGTGTTGCCGTTTCCAACGGTACAGTTGCTTTGCATCTTGCTTTAATCGCTTTAGGAATAGGGCAGGGCGATGAAGTTATTATTCCAGATTTGACTTTTGCAGCCACTATTAATGCTGTATTACATGCAAATGCAACTCCTATTATTGTTGATATAGAGGAGGATAGTTGGTGTATAGATCCAATAGAGATAGAAGAGTCTATTACTAATAAAACAAAAGCTATTATTCCAGTTCATATTTATGGTCAAGTTTGTGATATGAAAAAAATTATGACTATTGCAAAGAGGTACAATTTAAAGGTTATTGAGGATTGTGCCGAAGCACATGGTGCCATGTTTAATGATAAAAAAGTTGGTAGTTTTGGTGATATTGGCTGTTTTTCTTTTTATGGAAATAAGATCATTACCACTGGAGAAGGGGGTATGTGCACCACGAATAATACTGAATTAGATAGGAAAATGAGAGTTCTTAGAGATCATGGCATGAGTAAAGACAAACGATACTGGCATGATGTAGTTGGATATAACTATCGCATGACTAATTTACAAGCAGCTATTGGATTGGCACAGGTTGAAAGAATTGAGATTATTCATGAAAATAGAAGAAAATATGAAAATAGTTATAAAGATATTTTAAATAGCAATGCTTTTATTTTTCAAAAAGATATAGAAAATAGACAAAGAATAACATGGCTCGTGAGCATCTTGATTTATGAAAAAACAGATAGAGAAGATTATTTAAGTAAACTACAGGAAAGAGGTATAGATGCAAGACCATTTTTTTATCCTTTAAGTGATATGGATATTTATAAGCAATATTGCAAAAAAGATACTCTGGTGACTAGTGCGATCTCAAAGAGTGGCATTAATCTTCCTGCTTATGAGAGCTTGAACAACATGAAAAAAATACAATATATACTAAATAAGCACTTTAACAATGCATAATAATAAAACTTGGGTCTAGATAAATTAAGCATGACTAAAAACCTGTTAAAGTACTGTCATGACAATGAAAACAAGTATGTAGTTCGTTCACGTATTTCAGAGGCTAAATTTAGACAAATAATTTTGTTGTTTTCTGAGAATTTGAGTGCAACTCAAATCTCTCATTTAATAGGATTAATTAGACAAACAATCAACAAGTATTTAACCGCTGTCAGGTTAAGAATTTTGAAGTTATCTACTACTGGATTAGATCTGCTTATTTACTAGATTGGCGCCTATTAAAAGACTGGAATTCTAGTAAAATGTATCTTTCTTTATTAAAAGACTTTGTAAACCTGACCATGAAATATGAAAATAGTTGTATTAATTTAAACCAAGCAACTTCAACAGTTGAATTAATTAAAGAGATTAAAAAGCAGGCAATCCAGGGGGTTGAGATATGAATACATGCGCCTTTATATTTGCCCGTGGAGGCTCTAAAGGCTTACCAGGAAAAAATATTAAACTGTTATTAGGAAAGCCGCTTATTCAATATTCTATTGAAATTGCATTTCAAACCTCAGACATTGATAAAGTATTTGTTTCAACTGATAATGCTGATATTGCTAAAGTAGCTTTAGAGAGTGGAGCTATTATTATCAAAAGACCTTCTGAGTTGGCGCAGGATGATAGTCCAGAGTGGAGTGCATGGCAACATGCTATTAGTTGGGTTAAGGCTGAATATGGAGATTTTAATAATTTTGTTAGTCTGCCAGCTACAAGTCCATTGAGAAGTGTAAAAGACGTTGAATTGGCCATCCTTAAAAAAGATGCTATTGGTGCTGACATATGTATTGGAATTACACCTTCGAATCGAAATCCGTATTTTAATATGGTAAAAGCATTGAGCACAGACCTGGTTGAATTAGTTAATAAGCCTATAAATGCAATATATCGCCGTCAAGATGCGCCTGAAGTTTTTGATATTACAACAGTAGTGTATGTGTCTAAAGTAGAGTTTATTATGAATAATAATTCTATTTTTGATGGAAGTGTTACAAGTGTAGAAATTCCAAAATATAGAGCTGTAGATATAGATGATATTTACGACTTTCAACTTGCAGAATTAATTCTTAAAGGCGTACAAACTAATGAAAACAATTAAACAATTAATGAGTATGGATGGAAGAACTGTTTTGCTTACAGGCGCGACTGGCGGGCTTGGTCGGTATATGGCAGAAACAGTGGCAGAACTAGGAGGTGATTTAATTTTGGTCGATCGACCAGGTTCTAATTACATTAAGTTATTAGATAATTTAAATAAATATACAAGCGTAGTTAAATGTTTTGATTGTGATCTTGAAAATAAAAATGAACGTAAGCAGCTTATTGAAAAAATAAAACAACAGGAGTTGAAAGTAAATGTATTAATAAATAATGGCGCCTTTGTCGGAGAAGAAGATTTACAGGGATGGACAGTTCCTTTCGAAGAGCAGAGTGTTGATACTTGGAGGAGGGCTTTAGAAGTGAATTTAACAGCTGTTTTTGATCTTTCACAAGGACTGGCTTCAAAGTTAAGGCAAGATGGAAATGGCTCCATTGTAAATATAGCATCAATTTATGGAATTAGTGCGCCAGATTATTCATTATATGAGGGCACAAGTATGGGGAATCCAGCTGGATATTCAGCATCTAAAGGTGGTTTAATACAGTTGACACGCTGGCTTTCCACAACTGTTGCACCGGATATACGTGTGAATTCAATTTCGCCAGGAGGTATATGGAGAAAACAACCTGAGAAGTTTGTGAAGCGTTATGAACGAAGAACACCATTAGCAAGAATGGCAACTGAAGAAGATTTTAAAGGGGTTATTGCTTATCTAATTAGTGACATGTCAGCATATGTTACAGGGCAAAATATAGTTGTTGATGGAGGATGGAGTGTCTAATAAGATAACTATTTTAAATAAACCTATTAATTGTAATAACTATATAGTTACTACAGCAATTGGTGAGCCATATTTTTCTAATTTTAAGCAATATACAATGCCATCCTGGCTGAATTATTGCATTAAATTTAATTTAGGATTGGCGGTAGTAACAAATAATTTAATTGATAGTAATGATAAATTTTTTAAAAAAGCAAATTGGCAAAAATTTATTGTAGCAAGGGTGTTAAAGGAGTTAGAACCATTAGTTGAAAATATATGCCATCTTGATACTGATATTATAATCAGTCCTTTAGCTCCAAATATATTTGATTTTCATAATAACGATAGTATTAGTGTAATTTCTTTGAGAAATGGACTTCCATATTCACGCAATACCGCCTTAAAAAGTATTGCTTTTCATCGTAACAGGTATTATGATGAAAAATACCCTTTAGATTCTGTTTTGTTTAGTAGTATAGATGATCTATATAAAAATAACGGCCTTAACGTTCCAAAAATAGCAGACGAAGTGTGTTCAGGTGTATTTGTATACAACGTTGATAAGTATTTAGATTTTTTTGAGCAGATATTTTTTTCAGTAGATAAAAATGTAAAAACAATGACAAATGATGGGGATCAAGCGCATTTTAATTATTATGTGTTGAATGGAAATGTTAAATTTTTATCATATAAATTTCAGACGATTTGGGTTTTTGAGCAAGCTATAAAATATAATTTCTTATACAAAGAAAGCGAGCGGGAGATGGTAAAAAATTGTATAAAAGCTTCTTTATTAGATAGTCATTTTCTACATTTTGCCGGGTCTTGGCATGAAAGTGATATGTGGAAGAATAAAAACATTCTTACCAAGAAAGATGAGCAGTTTTTTGTTGATTTTCAGAATTATTTAAACACCGAAGTAAGTGGACAGCCTAAAGGAATGATAAGACCATAAACTTATTATAAAAGAGAGTTATGTCAAAGCAACAAATTGAATTAAATACACATAAAGCAATAAAACCTTATGTGGAAAATCAAGAACCAACAAAAGAGGGTTTACCTACTGTTTTTCAGGTTGAAACGGTACTAGCTTGTAATTTAGCATGTCCGGAATGTGTAATTGGGACGGATAAGATTGATAATAGAACTAAAAAAGTGATGAGGCTAAAGGAGTTTAAAATTATTTCAGATAAAATTAAACCATATGCAAAAATGGTTTATTTACATAATTGGGGAGAACCACTTATGAATAAGAATATATTTAAGATGATAGAAATTGCCTCAGAATATGCTCATGTTCATATAAGTACACATGGGAATTTATTGGATAAAGAAAAATGCGAAAAGTTAATACTTTCTGGAGTTGGCACATTGATAATATCTATTGACGGTTTAACTAAAGAGGTTTATGACCAATATCGAATTGGTGGAGATGTTGACAAGGTTATGGAAAACATTAAATATTTATCGGAATTTAATAAAATTTATGGAAATCGAGTAACAATACTGCCTCAATTCATAGTATTTAAACATAATTACCATGAGGTAAAGGCCTTTAAGGATTTTTGCAGTAATTTAGGGCTTAGGGGGATATTAAAAAAACCATATATACGGTTCGGTGAGGTTGTGCAAGAGAGTAGTGATAAGAAATACCAGCGAGAAAAATATTTAAATAAGTCTGACCATTTAGATGCTATTTCAACTTGTAATAG
>JGI26270J51728_1000813_pt1 | contig 13269 bp, 14 predicted proteins | sample SaaInlLV_10m_DNA_2_FD_51728 | JGI IMG/M metagenome (IMG submission 51728) | reverse complement strand
CCCCCTGATCTCTATCAATTTTCTTTATATACTACATCATCATACTCTGTTTCGATTTTTGCTTTATGTTCCAGCTCTTCTGCCGCCAGTTCCTCAAAGAGAGTCCTGACATCTCCGCTGGTTACAACCTTTAGCATCCTGGCATAAAACTCATAAGCCTTTTGTTCCCTTTTCATTGCATGTACCATTATGTCTTGAGAAGTTGAATTCGGAGCGATCTCTTTATCCATCAAATAATCACTTACATGAAGGTCGTGTGTTTCCGGAACGGTATGATGTTCGTGTGCAACATCGCTTAAATCAAAACTTTCCAGTTTCACCTTATGCTTTAACTCAACACCCGCAAGTTCATTGAGTAATGTTTTTGCGGCTGGGTCTTTTGCTACACCCGCGGCTGTAGAATAAAATTCATTTGCATCAGTTTCATACTGAATTGCCATATCCATAATTTCTTTTAGCTGCTTGTGTGCCACTTTTAATCCTCCTTATTTATAAGGTTATTCACGATACATTACATCCCAGAATAGGGCCTCTATGTTCTCTTTGTGTTTTGTCTCTTCCTTTGCCAGCCAGCCAAACAATNTTTTTAAATCTGCATCTTCTACATGTTCAGACATGTTACTATAAAATTCAAAGGCCTTTTTCTCTCTTTTTGCTGCATAAACTAGTACGTCTTTAAAATCAGGGTGCTCACCAAGGCCCTCATCGGTATCAGTAAGAAATTCCGTTATCCCCTGTCGAGATGTTTCTACTGTTTCGACTTTTAGATTTTCCAGCATTTCCGCATTGAAGTTTTCAATTATCTGTTTGTGTTTTCGTTCTTCTTCGGCAAACGTGTTTAATGTGCTCTTTGTCTGTAAGTCTGTCATCTTGTCTGCTGCATTCTTGTAAAGTAGATACGTACCCTCTTCTTTGGCAGCAGCTTTTTTCAAAATTGATTCTATGTTTTCGTTTTGCATACCTTGTTTATTCTACCGCCATAGGCTGATCACAACACTTGAGGATGCCGCCACAATCGGAAGTGATTTTAATTTCTGTTCCGCATACCCTGCACTTACAATCCCTTCCAGTTCTTTCCATCAAGGGAACATAATTGGTGATTTCTCTAAATTCGCACGATTTACCGCACGAGGGGCATATTTCCGGTGGTTCGTTTGCATCATATTGAGTGCCGCAGCTATCACATTTCCAACTGTTCATAAAATTATCTCACATAAGTTACGCAGCCTAATAAATGCGGCTACGAAAAGTTTCAATATAGATATTATCTAACCGGTACTCGTATCCTTACGTTCCATTCTTTGGCCACAGCATTCTAGTATACCAGATGTTTCTTCCACTACAGATATCTGCTGACCGCACTTATTGCAGATATAAGTTGTGCCTCCAACCGGCTTGGGATGAACTGAGGTCCATGTCTCCATCATGCCCTCAACAAGCTTCATCTCCTGCCCACAGCATACAAGCACTCCGAAGGCATCTACCGTTACCTCAACCTTTTGCCTGCAAATCTCACAAAAATATATTTGTCCTCTTTGTCCCATTTATTGCTATTTTAACATGCCTTCAGTTACTTTAAGTTCAATACCACAGGCCGGACAAGTGATTTTGTCCCCAGCTTTTGCATCAGGCGGTACTGGAAGTTCAAGTTTACAAACAGGGCACAAAAACCCACGAAAAGTGCTGAACCGGGAATCTAAATCAAACATCTGTTTTAGAAGCTTTTTATCAATTTCTGCGTAATTCGTTTTGTTTTTTATAACCTTTGTAATTTCTCTGGCCTCCTGCGCATTGCCAACAAACAACGCTCCAACTACTTTGTCATTTTTTAAGACAAGCTTTTTATAGACGTCAGTCTCAGGGTGAGGATAGTCACCCCTCATTATCTTATAGTCTCCATTTAATGGATTTGAGGCCCCTATTGATACTATATCAATTCCGCAAATTTGTGTTGCACTAATGCTTGCGATATCATCATATTCCGCGTCGTTACCCGCCATATTTGAACCTGCGACCTGTCCCTGTTTCCATGCCTTCAACCATCGGACATTAATCTCCGGAATTTCAGCATCCAAATCGGCTGGCAATTGAGCGACATCACCGGCAGCATAAATGTTGTCAAAATTAGTAAGCATTTTGTTGTTTACCAAAATGCCGTTGTCAGTATTGATACCGCTCTCACTCAAAAAGCCAATACTGGGTTGTAATTTGTCAACAATACCAAGAATCTGGCAATCAATGAGTTCATCGTCTGTAGTGATTATTCCATGGACTAGTCTGTCTTTAACATGAACTTCTTTTATATCAGTATCCGGTTTTATCGTAATGCCTTTTTCCTTCAATCTGAGCATAAGTATGTCGGAAGCATCTTTGTCCATGATTTCAGGCCATAGTCTATTTCCTCGTAGTAGATAGGTTACCTCGATTCCACTACTGTGCAAGGCTTCTGTAAGCGACAATGTCAAAAAATCTTCACCGACAACTACAGCACTTTTTGCGGATTTAACCCTTTCCTTTATATTTTTGGCATCATCAATCGTTTTTAATTGGACGATGCCTCCATTTAAATCGCTTCCCGGATAGCTCCTCCTTTTTATTGAACCACCTGTTGCGATTAGTAATGAGTCATAATTTATAGCAGTATCATCCTTTAAAATAACCTCATTAGTGTCAGGTCTGATACCGATTACCGTTTTGCCAAGGTGTGAAGTGATATTGTTTTTTTCATAAAAATCCTTCTTTTTCCCCCACAACCTCTCTTCTTCAACCTTTCCGGCAACAAATCCCGGAAGCTGAGGCCTGTAATAGAATGCATAGGCTTCGTCGCCTATCACTGTTATTTTGCCATTAGGGTCATGTTTCCTGATTGTTTCTGCAGCCTTTATGCCGGCAACTCCGTTACCAATGATTACGTGCTCTGCCATCTTTAAAACTTTCAATAAATTTGTTCGTGAAATAAAAGCAACTCATGCATCGGGTAGTCTACCTTATAACGGCATTCTAGTCAACCTTTTGATAGGGCAAATTGTCCTGAAAGTGAAAATCAATTAGTGCCTATGGATGCGTCGCTTTATCTAATATGAATTATGTCTGAGCCAATTCTGGAATCAGGCATAATGCTATGGTTGGTATGAGCATAAATACCACCGGGTATCTGAAGGTCAATCCCGGTGGCATCCTTTGTGCCTTTATCTTTTGCAGGGGGAGGGGCGGTGTAGATCGTTATGCATCGAATTCAGTAACCCAGAGATCATGCTTGTTGCAGAAGCTGGTGGCATAGAGTGTTGTAGTATCCCACGCATATTTAGAACTGGTATCCGGCAGTTCAAATACTGACTTTGCCTCTGCATCAGATGGATGAAAAGTCTTCTCTCCCAGTACCTTGCCACATTTAGAAACTATTGTATGTCTCACAATATAGTGCTCATCGCTCATGCCATGAGTGGTTGTGACCGTTACCTTATTNCCTTCTACTTTTACGCTTGGCAGATGTCCCTTNGTTTTTCCAGACCATTTGCCCGGGTTTTGTTTTGTGTAAACAATGCCTTTNGGATACGAACAAGCCGGGCTGGCAGATACGGGAGATATGTGGCCAACGGCAANGCCTGCAGCTACTGCTAATGACGATTTTAAGAACGTTCTTCTATTTGACATAACATTTTTCCTTTATGGTGCTAGTTAATGAAACTGTTAGTAAGATATNTTAATTACCTGTAAAGTATTTCTAAGTAGTATGCTTTTGCATAAAGAGCAATACCTATACCAACGGATTTTTTGCGCAAAAATAAATTTGCNACAACACGTAAGCGCCGATATAATTAGATCTTATAGTATAAAAGAGAGACACTTCGTGACGTATCCTAGATGTGTCACTATACAAATAAGCGCAAAATATGCGAATATCTGTGGAGTGTTCTAATCTTGGCGCGAAATATATGCGTTTTCTTGAATGTTGATTGTTTGCTGCTTTTTTGTAAGATAACAACTTGCTTTGTAAGGTATTACTGATGCACTGCTTATGCTTTATTCAGGTTTTTGGAAGTGAACAATTTATATAAAGGTATCAATATTGCTAATGATAACTCCTCTTGATGTTACAGGTAATAGTTTAAATAATCTTAATTGTGATGTTAATAATGGAAGGATGTAATTGATGAAAGCTTCTGATTTATTTGTTAAAGCCCTTGAAAATGAAGGTGTCGAATATGTGTTTGGGATACCTGGTGAAGAAAATTTAGATTTTTTAAACTCCCTTAAAGGCTCTAAGATAAAGTTAATTTTAACTCGTCATGAACAAGGCGCGGGTTTTATGGCAGCGACTGTTGGCCGCTTAACAGGTAAACCGGGAGTTTGTCTTTCTACTTTAGGGCCCGGCGCTACCAATTTAGTGACCCCGGCAGCTTACGCTAATTTAGGCGCTATGCCCATGCTCATGATCACAGGGCAAAAGCCAATAAAGAAAAGCAAACAAGGCCGCTTTCAAATTATTGACACTGTCGACATGATGCGTCCCATTACCAAATATAGTAAGCAAATTGTTAATGGCAATAGTATTCCTTCTATGACGAGAGAAGCGTTCAGGATAGCCCAGGAAGAGCGTCCGGGAGCTGTGCATCTGGAACTGCCGGAAGATATTGCTGCTGAAGAGTGTGAAGAGCGTATATTTGAGGTGGTTGGCTACCGGAGACCAGATGCAGATGATCAGGCCATTACAAAAGCCGTTCGGATGATCGAAGAGGCCAAGATGCCTTTGATTCTGATAGGTGCGGGAGCTAATCGAAAGCGAACGAGCGAGGCCCTTCGGAAATTGATTGAAACAACTCAAATTCCATATTTCACTACCCAAATGGGTAAAGGGGTTGTTGATGCAAGGCATCCTCAATACTTAGGAACAGCAGCATTGTCAGATAATGATTTTTTACACTGCGCAATTAGTCGGGCCGATTTGATTATCAATATTGGTCATGATGTGATAGAAAAGCCACCTTTTTTCATGTCTGATCGCCAAAAGGTCATTCACGTTAACTTTTTTCCGGCTCATGTAGACGATGTTTATTTCCCTCAGCTCATTGTAGTTGGTGATATCGCTACTTCCGTAGAACATCTTGCTCGTCATCTCAAAGAAAAACGTACCAATTGGGATTTTTCATATTTTAAGCGTATTCAAGACAATGTGAAGGAGCACTTAACAAAATATTTTGAGGATGATCGCTTTCCAATACTCCCCCAAAGAGTTGTGAACATTGTCAGAAAACAGCTTCCTGATGATGGTATTGTCACCCTGGATAATGGTGTCTATAAGATCTGGTTTGCCAGAAGCTATCCTTGTTACCAGCCAAATACTCTTCTTCTGGACAATGCTTTGGCAACTATGGGAGCGGGATTGGCATCAGCCATAGCTGCGAAAATGATAAAACCTGACAAAAAGGTGATTTCTATCTGTGGAGATGGTGGTTTTATGATGAACTCCCAAGAGCTGGAAACAGCTGTCAGGCTGGGTTTAGACCTGACGGTAATTGTTCTGAATGATGGTGGTTATGGTATGATCAAATGGAAACAGGAAGGTGTGGGTTTTGATAGTTTTGGTTTAGATTATAATAATCCTGATTTTGTTAAGTATGCTGAAAGTTATGGTGCATGTGGTTATCGCCCTGATAGTGTTCAAGGCTTTTCCGATACATTGGAAAAAACGTTGAATGCCAGTGGTGTTCACGTGATTGATTTAGCCGTTGACTACTCTCTGAACCACAGTATATTGAATGTATTGCTTAAAGAAAAAACCTGTATTTTATAATCAGGAATAATAAGGATTAATAAAATGACAGTTATCAAAGTAAATAGACCTCATGACCAGGGCTTAATTCGAGAAGTACCTCTGATGAATGCTCAAGCTCTGGAAGATATCTTAAGTAAAGCTCACCGGTTATTTCTAAATACTGAACAGTGGCTGCCTGCTTATGAACGGATAGAAATCCTGGAAAGAGTCGCTCAGATTATGACTGAGCAGGTTGATAAGTTGACTAAAATTGCCGCCCAGGAAGGTGGTAAACCCTATCAGGATTCTAAAGTAGAAGTCTTAAGGGCCGTTAACGGAGTCAAACTGGCGATAGAATATATGTCCCATATAAAAGGGGAGCAAATTCCTATGGGACATACACGCTCCTCTTCTCAGCGGCTGGCTTATACCATGAGAGAGCCCATTGGTTTGGTTGCTTCAGTGAGTGCTTTTAACCATCCCCTGAATTTAACTGTTCACCAGACAGTTCCGGCAATTGCCGTGGGTTCACCTGTAATTATTAAACCTGCGAAAGTCACCCCTCTCTCCTGTTTCGCTTTCATGGATATCTTAAAAGAGGCTGGTCTGCCTGAAGGTTGGTGTTCAGCTTTTATAGGAGATGTGGAACTTACTCAAAAGCTGGTTATGGATTCACGAATTAATTACTTCTCCTTTATCGGCTCTGCCAAAGTTGGCTGGTCTTTACGTTCAAAGCTGTCACCGGGTACGCGCTGTGCCCTGGAGCATGGAGGGGTTGCTCCTGTTATTGTGGAGCCTGATGCGAATATAGGCGAGATGTTACCGGCTCTGCTTAAAGGTGGATTCTATCATGCAGGTCAGGTGTGTGTTTCTGTGCAGCGCGTCTTTGTTCATGAGGAGATCTGTGATGACGTGGCTCAAAGGTTGGCGGCAATGGCTAAAGAGCTTATTGTGGGAGATCCCCTGGATGAGAAAACAGAGGTTGGCCCTCTCATTGTGCCCGGAGAAGTTGACCGGGTTGAACAGTGGGTCAATGAAGCGGTTGAAAAAGGAGCTGTCTTGCTATGTGGAGGTCGGCGGCTATCGGATTTNCATTATGCTCCAACCGTACTTTTGAATCCGCCGGAGGATTGTAAAGTTTCAATCCAGGAAGTGTTTGGACCGGTGGTTTGTATCTTTAGTTATACAGACCGGAATACGGCAATCAAACAGGCGAATGCTTTGCCTTATGCTTTTCAAGCTTCAGTTTTCACCGAAAATTTAAACGCCAGCATGGAGATAGTTAAAAAGTTAAATGCTACAGCAGTTATGGTCAACGATCATACTGCATTTAGAGTTGANTGGATGCCCTTTGGCGGCCGGGATGAATCTGGTATTGGTATGGGAGGTATTCCNTATTCTATGGAAGAGATGACACGAACAAAAATGATGGTTATTAAAAACAAACATTTGTAACTATCAGAAATATTACTGTTTTCTAATTTGGCAATTGGGGAGGATACACATCATGGCAAAAAAATATGTAATGTTAATCTTAGTCTCTATAGTAATGGCGTTCTTCACAGGTCCTAAAATAACTGCAGATGAGATAACAGACTACTATATGGATGTGCCTAAAAAGCCTTTGCAGGTAATGGAAGATTTATATAAATCGGTAATGAGTATGGAATTAGATCATGCAAGAAAGACGGTGCGGATGCTTGATGATCTTTATAAGACCTACATTGTTCTTATTACTGAAGAGTACGTTGATGACCCATCTGTACTGCCTGCTGCGACTCTGTCTAAAAGAGTATTTAAAGTAATGAATGAAAAGGGCTGGCAAAAAGTGAAGTTACTGGACGCAACCGGTACTCCGTTTAATCCGGAAAATAATCCTGTTGATGCATTTGAGAGAGATGCGATTAACGCAATGATCTCAGGAAGAACATATTTTGAGAAGATTGAGACGATTGATGGCAAGGCCCACCTTAGAGCGGTTACCAGTGTGCATGCAGTTATGAAAGGATGCATAAGTTGTCATCCATCCAGCAGGGTTGGGGATTTACTGGGAGGGATTGCATATAACATCCCTATGGAAGAGTAGTAAGTTAGAAGTGTTGTAATTAATAAATAATATGAATTTTTTAGGAGCGATAAAATGTCAAATGATAAAGCACTATTTTGTAAAGTTAACAAAGCCGAAGATGTAGAGCCGGATTCTCCGGTGGCCAAAAAACATGTACCAGTTATTACTGCACCATCTGTTTTTAAGGTTGGTGAGTTTTACGATGTAAAGATTACCGTTGGAGAGATAGATCATCCGAATGAAAATGAACATTTTATACAGTGGATTGAGTTTTATATAGGGAGTGTATATCTGGGCAGGTTTGATTTTGCTCCGGTAATGACAAGGCCGGAGGTAACAATTCCTTTGAAGCTGAGTCATAAAGGGCTCAACTCTACACTGAGGGCAGTAAGCCGTTGCAATATGCACGGTCTTTGGGAAGGTACTGCTCAGGTAACGACTGAATAATTAAGTAGGGAGCATCAGGAGAGTGTCTGCCTGACGGCAGACCTCTCTTTCGAGAGTACTCTAATTTTGGGAGTTCTCTCGAAAGAGAGGTTCGTTAGTAACGGGAAAGTATAAGCAACAAAATTTAGTGGGATATGTTTCAATGCACACTGAAAAAACACAATACCGTACTGAAAAAGATTCATTAGGTGAGGTAAACGTGCCTATAGATGCGTATTATGGCGCTCAGACAGCCAGAGCACGGGAGAACTTTCCAATCAGTGGTGTAAGGCCCCATCCGGTTTTTATCAAGTCCATGGTTTATATCAAACGGGCTGCCGCAAAAGTTAATAACGAACTTGGGTGTCTGGATGATGAAAAGAGCAAGGCTATTATCAATGCCGCTGACAGGATAATAGCGGGAGAGTTTCAGAATCAATTTGTTGTTGATGTATATCAGGCAGGCGCAGGCACATCATGTCATATGAATGTGAATGAGGTAATAGCCAATATCGCAATTGAATCGTTAGGCGGAGAGAAGGGAAACTATCCCATTATCCATCCAAATGACCATGTCAACTTCGGACAATCGACAAACGATGTTTTTCCTACTACAATGAGGATCGCAGCTCTCTTTTTGTTGAAGGAGTTATTTCCTGTAGTAGATGAATTGGCTGACGCATTAAATGAAAAAGCTGTAGAGTTTGACGGCGTCATAAAATCTGGAAGAACTCATCTTCAGGATGCGGCACCCATAAAGTTCAGCCAGGAGTTTTCTGGCTATGCATCAGCTGTCTCAAAAACACTGGAAAAAGCAAGAAGTGCAAGTGACGCGTTAAAGGAGTTGGGCATCGGCGGTACAGCGGTAGGTACGGGGCTTAATACACATCCTGGCTACGCTCAAAAAATAATCAGCGAATTAGAAAAAATTACAGGTTTGGACGTAAGAGCTGCTGCCAACTGTTTCGAGGCGATGCAAAGCAACGCTCCCATCACAGAAGTTTCAGGTGCCGTGAAAGTATTAGCAACTGAACTGATCAGAATTGCAAATGATCTGCGTCTTTTGAGTTCAGGGCCAAAGACCGGGCTTGCTGAGATAACACTGCCTGCAGTACAGCCGGGATCTTCGATCATGCCCGGTAAGGTTAATCCGGTAATGGCAGAGATGCTGAACATGGTCTGTTTTTCAATAATAGGAAATGATCTCACTATTACTATGGCATCCCAGGCAGGGCAATTTGAACTGAATGTCATGATGCCTGTAATGCAGTACAAACTGCTGGACTCAGTTTCAATCTTAACAAATGCATTGAAGGTGTTCACAAATAAATGTGTAAAGGGTATCACTGTAAATGAAGAGAGGTGTTATCAATATGCCACCGGTAGTATGGCGATAGTAACAGCGTTGAATCCGTATATAGGATACTCAAAGGCGGCAGAGGCGGCAAAGGAGTCGTTATCGACTGGCAAATCGATAAAAGACATTATTCTTGAAAAGAAATTAATGTCTGAAGAGAAGCTTGATGAATTGCTTTCACCTGTATCAATGACTAAGCCAGGTTTTATTTCTAAATAATATTAAAACTTATACATGAAACCAGTTCAAGTGTTGGGGATAGCCGGAAGCCCCAGAAGGAATGGAAATACAGAGCTACTCATAAGGGAATTTATGAGAGGTGCCGAGGCTGGTGGCCATGAGACGGAATTAATTATACTAAGTGAATTAAAAATATCGCCATGTACGTCCTGCGGTTCTTGCCAAAAGACCGGTAAGTGTATTATGATTGATGATATGCAGCCGATGCACAAAAAACTTCTTGAGGCGGATTGCATCGTCTTTGCTTCTCCAATTTACTTTGGAGGTGTTAGCGCCCAATTGAAAGCTTTTATTGACCGCTGCCAGGCATTGTGGTCTCGAAAATATATTCTAAAGCAGGCATTGATAAGTCCTGACAGAGAAAAACGTTTAGGATATTTTATTTCCACTGCAGGGACAAAGGACTACAACAAAGTGTTTGAAGGTGCCATTTATACTGTAAAGGCAATCTTCAGCACACTGGATATAAAATACACGGGAGAATTACTTTTTAAAGATATGGAAAACAAGGGTGATATCCTTAACCATCCAGACGCAATGCAGATGGTATTTGAGGCAGGTTCCACTTTAAGAGTGACTTAGTTAATTTTTGGAATTTAGAAAAGGATTGTTACAAATGATAAAGATCGCAAAAAATTTGATTGTCATGAGTATCGTCTTTTTATTGGTTTTTTCGTCAGGATTGTCAGGAGCGGAAGAATTAGATTTGCCAGAACCTGACANGTTGCAGNAAACGTACATGGTTGGAAGCAGAGATGCGAAACGTCAGCAATGCAGTGAGGAGGTGGCTCCTGCATTAGGTAGAAAATGTTCTTTTTGTCACAATGTTAATGCCTCGAAATTTACGAAAAAAGGAAATAAGGCAAAGTTTATGATGAAAGCGGCAGTGGCACTTGGTGTAAAGTGTAACTTCTGCCATGCCGGGAAAAAGAAATTTACTGAGAAAATGGAAATCGCAGTAAAAATGATTAAACTGTCAGAAATGATGGATGTCGAATGTAGTTTATGCCATGCAGGAAAAGATAAATTTACTCATGCAGGAAAGACTGCAAAGACAGCTATGATATTGCAGCGATGGGCAAAAAAAGGTAATAAAAAGTGTTTGGATTGCCATGATAAAAAGAAGAAATTTGAATTGAACTTTCGTGGGTGGGAGGTCCTAAATGCCCAAAAAGGAATTAAGGGTATGTAAAATATGTATTTGACTAACTTTATTAATCTGTTTTTTTAAAGGAGAAAGATAATGGTAAAAGTAAAAACATTCAGTACTCAACTGAGAATTTTCCATGTCAAAGAAGAGCTGGACACACTTGATAAGATGGTGAATGATTTTATAGAGGAAAATAAGGTCCAACAAGTTGTCTCTGTAAGTGATTCCTCAACCGCTAATGCCGACGGCAGCACAATGGGCTTAATACGCGTACTCGCTTACGAATAACAAAATCATCAATAAAAATGAAGGGTCTGTCGATATGTTGCCCGCTTTCTACTAATGACGGAATGTTGTATGCACAAATGTACCGTTATTGTAGAGTGTTGGAGATGCTGATGCGGGAGAGTCAGGCTACAGACAACTTATGGATATTGAATTTCACAGAAAATTAGCCAAACGGTTTATAAAAGAGTCAGAGAATACAGATAAGAAATCGGTTCGTATTCAATATGGTCTGGTTGCCGGCTGGTTTGGAATTTACGGTACCTTTATCCTCTTCGTGGTAAAGATGACACTCGGTATTTTAACGGGATCGGTATCCGTTATTGCTAACGCTTTTCACCTCCTCTCGCATCTGGCAAACTCAATTATTCTTGTAGTCAGCTTCAAGTTGACTGCTCGCCCTGCTACAGCGAAAAATCCATTTGGTCATGGGAGAATGGAGCATATTGCTCCGCTCATCATGTCAATTTTTCTCTTTATTTCAGGCATACAGATAGGGGAACATTCGCTCCATCAGGCGATTGAACCTCATGAGCTCCACTATTGGCGAGCACTGCCATGGATTCTTCTCGCAACAATTATAGTAAAACAGTGGCTTTCACGGTTTGTAAGCTTTCTGGGGAAGAGGGTAGATTCACATGCGATTCTGGCTAATGCGGCACACCATAAAATTGAATCAATAATGACATTCATGGTTATAGCAGGGCTTGTAACCGGCCATCATTTTCATCATCCGGAATTTGATGGATATACCGGAATCCTGGTGTCTGCATGGTTATTGTATCTCGGCTATAATCACGGAAAAGAGGCATTAGTGCCGCTCCTCGGTCAAGCTCCCGGCAAGGGTATTATAAATAAAATTCGGGAAAAAGCACAATCAGTAAAAGGAATTGAAAACGTTCATGAGATTATTGTACATGACTATGGTTCAATGTATTTGATTTCTCTACATGTCGAGATACCGGTTAAATTAGGTGCTGTTGAAATGCATGAAATCACTGAACGATGCGAACACAAACTGAGGAAAGCCTTTGGTGGTGAAGTAGTTTGTCATATGGATCCGATGATGGAGATGACTCCTGAAATACAGGCCATAGAAGGTAGATTTAAAGAAACTCTAAAATCTTTTCTACAAATTGTCAGCTACCATGACTTTCGTGTAGTTGCTGGAACTCAGGGAAAGATCATTATTGTTGCAGATATTGATCTGGCAGAAGACGTAAATGATGATGAGTCCGGCCGAATCTCAAAAAACCTTGAGACATATGTTAAAAAAGAGATACAGAATGTTCTATACTGTAGTTTTTATATAACGCCAAAGTTTTCATATTGAATCTAATATAATTAATTTGAGATTTTTCAAGAAGATATATGAAATTGTTTAAATTTTTATTACTGGTTTTTTTTCTGGCGGTTACTGTGCCTGCTTACAATCCTTTGGTCGCTGAAGAGGAAAAGTGGCATCTTGCCTATAAGACGGATGGAATTGATGTTTACAGGCGTGTTGCCGAAGGATCGAAGTTTATCGAGTTCAAAGCCATTGGAGANCTTCGAGGCACGATGTCCGAGTATGTATCTGTAATTTTAAACACTGATGAACATTCAGATTGGGCACCTCGCTGTTTGGAGGCGAAAAACATTGAAAAAATTAACGATCAGGATGTCATTATATATAGCGTTTATGCAGGCGTCTGGCCAACTGCCGACAGGGACTATGCTGCCAAAATGTCCATAACTTCTAAACCGGGTATATCAACCGTACGCGTTGATGTTGAGCGTGTGGAACCGCCGGATACACTTCCTGTTGCTACAGACAGGGTCCACATTCCGCGTTTGAAAAGCAGCTGGATATTTAAACAAATTACTCAGGATATCACTCATGTTGAACTCTGTGCTCTCGTTGACCCTGGTGGCTGGGTACCTGCCTGGCTGGTAAATTTGGGATACCGCAAAGTCCCTTACCAATTTCTGAAAAATCTGGAAGCTCA
>JGI26270J51728_1000765_pt1 | contig 13887 bp, 8 predicted proteins | sample SaaInlLV_10m_DNA_2_FD_51728 | JGI IMG/M metagenome (IMG submission 51728) | reverse complement strand
ATAGGATCTGCCTACTGCATTAAGTATCTGCCCGACAAGTTCTCCGTCATCCTGCGTGGCATTTTCCCCCAGGGCATACCCTGCAGCAGTTTCACCCACAAGGCATGGTGTGTTGGGCATAACTCTGATTGCACGACACCCCTCGTTTAAAGAGGATTCCATGAAGTTCAACGGGATACCTGCCGCGATTGAGACAACCAGGTGTTTAGATGTAATATCGCGTTTCAGTTCTTCAAGAATAGCGCCCATTATGTTTGGCTTGACGGCAAGTATTATGATATCAGAGTTGGCTGTTACCTCTTTATTATCCTGTGTTGTTTTTATCCCTGTTTCATCTTCAAGGGATTGACAACGTTTTTTGTCAACATCGCTGACGATAATGTTATCTATAGTACTCAGCTTCGCCTTGAGGATCCCTTTCATCAGGGCCTCGCCCATCTTCCCGCCACCGATAAATCCTATTTNTTCTTTAAGCATTTTTGTCTCACCAAAAAATGGTAAAAAGAGGTATCCTTTCCTACGCTCGCCTGAGAGTATAAGAAAAGGTTATATGAACGCTTTTGGTTATGGTAAAATACGAAATTAACCTTAGTCTGTCTGAGATTTTACTTTGGCACATGATAGGTGTCAATTACTTATTTTAAAGATTAAATGGCTAAATCAAAAACCGGCTTAGGACGTAAATTTACGGTTGCAGCTATCCAGTTCTGTCCAAATGAGGACAAAGCAGGAAACTTAAAACAGGCTGGCAAATTTATCGACATTGCCGTTAAAGAAGGTGCAGACGTTGCCGTCTTGCCGGAGATGTTTAACTGCTGTGGTCATACGAAGGTTATGGTAGAAAATGCGGAAAAGATACCGGGTGATACGATTAACGCGTTATCGGACAAAGCAAAAAAGCATGGAATTTATATAGTGTGCGGAAGCATATTTGAGAAGGTTGGAAAAACCAAGGTTTATAACACATCTGTAATCGTCGGGCGAAATGGCGAAATAGTAGCAAAGTACTCAAAGGTCCATCTTTTTGATGTTGATATACAAGACAAGATAAGATATAAAGAATCTGAGAATGTAGTGGCGGGTGAAAAGTTAGTTACCGCTGATATGGGGAACGTAAAGGTAGGTATGAGCATTTGCTATGACTTACGTTTTTGTGAGCTTTACAGGTCTCTGGCGCTAAAAGGGGCAAAGATTATTTTTATTCCCTCGGCATTTACGGCAACTACCGGAGAGTTTCATTGGGAACCTCTGGTTAAGGCTCGTGCCATTGAAAATCAGACTTTTGTCGTTACTGCAAATCAGATAGGAACCAGCCCGAATAACATAACATGTTATGGGAACAGCATGGTAGTTGATCCGTGGGGAAGGGTTCTTGCAAAAGCCAAAGATAGCGACAATGTGATTTTTGCGGAGATAGATTTAGATTTATTGGAAGAGGTAAGATCAGAGATACCTCTATTTGAACATAGGCGCACTGATTTATATTAAGAGTTAGAGAAGAAATGGAGATTTACGTATGAAGTTAGTTTACGCTGATAATAACGCGACAACACGAGTTGATGATGAAGTCCTGGAAGAGATGCTGCCGTATTTTAAGGAGTTCTACGGTAACCCGTCAAGCATACATACTTTTGGAAGACAGGTTTCAAGCAAGATGGATTTGGCCAGAGAGAGAGTCGCAAGCATTCTGGGGGCAGATACTTCTGAAATCGTATTTACGAGTTGCGGAACAGAGAGTAATAATTATGCCATACATTGTTCATTGGAGGCGCATCCTGACAAAAAACACGTCATTACAACCAAGGTAGAACACCCGGCTGTTTTGAATGTATGCAAATATTTTGGGAAGAACGGTTACGATGTAACGGAGCTTAACGTCAATAAGGATGGAATGCTTGATCAGGATGAGCTGAGAGATTCCATAAGGGATGACACGGCTATTGTCTCTATCATGCATGCAAACAATGAGACAGGCGTGATATTTCCAATAGAAGAGATCGCTAAAATAGTCAAAGAAAAAGGAGTTCTTTTTCACTGTGACGCGGTCCAGGCAATTGGCAAGATCCCCGTAAATCTTAAAAACAGCAACATTGACCTTCTGTCAATGTCCGGGCATAAGCTTCATGCGCCAAAAGGTGTTGGCGTTCTGTTCATACGAAAAGGAGTTAGAATTGATCCTTTGATTATTGGTGGTCATCAGGAAGATAACAGAAGAAGTGGGACAGAAAACGTTCCTTATATCATCGGACTGGGCAAGGCCTGCGAAATAGCGGAAGGATTTGTAAAGCAAGAACAGACAGAAGTGAGGCGTCTCAGGGATAGACTGGAAAAAGGTATTAAGGACCAGCTCACTCATGTGGCAATAAGCGGAGAGAACAGTGAGCGTCTGCCCAATACGAGTAATGTAAGCTTCGAATATGTTGAAGGGGAGGCGACCCTGCTTCTGCTTGATATGGCAGGTATTGCGACTTCTTCAGGTTCCGCGTGCACAACAGGCTCGGCAGAACCATCTCACGTCTTACAGGCGATGGGAATCCCACCTGTAACCAGCAGAGGCACAATCCGGTTTAGCCTGAGCAGGTACAGTACTGAAGATGATGTTGATTACATTCTGGAAAAGCTGGTACCGATAGTTAAAAGGCTGCAAAGCCTCTCACCTCTTTTTGATGACTCACAAACCTGAGAGATCGAACTCTGATCCAAAAAATTAGCCCCGTTACCGTACTCTGGTAACGAGGCTTAAATTTTCTTTGTGTTAATAACTTCTTCTGCAGTTAGAAAAACCTGCTTTTCTACTTACTCTTAATTATCACAAAACGCGTATGCATACCTCTTCTTATTAAAAACAGAATGTCTTTCCCTTCCGCAGTACGTTTCAATGCGTCGGTGAATTCTGTCAAATTGTTAATTTTTTCTCGATTAACTTCCTTTATTAAATCACCTTCTTTCACATCCGCCTGAGCAGCAGAACTGCCTGGCTCTACAGCAGTAACAACTACGCCGGTTTCACCTTCAAATTCAAAACTTTTCGCCAGCTCTTCAGTTAAGTCCTGTACTGATATGCCCAGGTTATTACCGATAGATGGTTTACCCAAAGCAAATAAATCTGACGGCTGTTCGCCTATCGTTACTGTTAAGACCGTTTCCTTCTCTTTTCTCAAGACAAGAACCTCAACCTTTTTGCCAACTTCAGTCTGGGCGACGAAGTTACGCAGGCGATTAACATCACTTATTTCATTGTTATTATACCCAATCACAATATCGCCTCTTTCGAAGCCTGCTTCCTTGGCAGGGGAACCATCCTGTACATCACTTATCAATACGCCTTCGGTAACCTCTACACCGAATTGCTCTGCAAGTGATTCGTCCATATTCTGAATAGCGACGCCTAACCAGCCTCGAGTTACTTTACCTTTAGCAATCAGGTCTCTGAGTACGGCTTTTGCCATATTTACAGGAATGGCAAACCCTATTCCCTGGTAACCACCTGAACGAGTGAAAATTGCAGTATTGATTCCTATAATCTCTCCATCGATATTCAGCAATGGGCCACCACTATTTCCGGGATTAATCGCAGCATCGGTTTGAATGAAATTTTCATAATTTGCAATGCCGACACCTGATCTGCCTATCGCACTGACAACGCCAACTGAAACGGTATGGGTAAGGCCAAAAGGGTTACCGATTGCAATAGCCCACTGCCCCTGCTTCAGGGCTTCAGAGTCTCCCATTTTTGCTGCTCTCAAATTCTTTCCTTCAATTTTTATCACTGCCAAATCTGTCTGCTCATCTGTACCCACAATTTCTGCATCAAATTCTCTCTTATCGCTTAGCTTAACCTTTAATTCGTCAGTATCGGCAACGACATGATTGTTAGTCAGGATGTATCCTTTATCACCATCAATTTTTACTATTACACCGGAGCCAAGGCTCTGTGATTTAAACTCTCCTTTAGGTGGAGCTTTTGGCACAAACTTATCAAAGAAATCATCGAACGGGCCTCCCCTTTGGTTACGCCGACCACCGCCACCACCACCATGTCCGCCACCACCGCCATGACCACGTCCTCGTCCATATTGATCACCGTGATAGCCTCCTCCTCCCGTAGCAGGATGTTTGAAAACCTTTACTGTCGTAATGGAGACAACTGATAGTTTGACTTCTTCCGAAACATGCACTAAAGATTGTTCTAGCTCTCCTGCGCTTGTTGCTGCTTTAGCATTGCCCGTGTATCCCAGGATTAATGATAAAGCAAACAGAGAAGCTATAAGGGGTAAATATTTTTTAATATTCCGTCTTTCACTGTACACAAAAACCTCCTTTTAGGTATAAAACACAATTAAATATAATAGTGATTTAACACATTCAAATAGTATTATAATTCAGTATCAATAGCAATATGTTAATCGCTATCTATTTCGCTTTGTTTAGCGTATTCAAGTTTAAAATTTACTTCCTGAGGATAGCACCATTCGTAGCTCCCCCGTGCTTACCGTTATTAATCGTTAATTTACCGTTTACCAGAACAGTTTTAATTCCTGTAGAGTAGTTATGCGGGTCTGTAAATGTTGCCTGCTCTGCGATAGTTTCCTGATCAAAAATCGTTATATCTGCAAAGTGACCCTCTTTTAAAATTCCCCTCTCTTTAAGTCCCAGTGTTTGAGCGGGGAAGCCTGTCATTTTATATATCGCCTCCTCGATGGATAAGACGGAGGTTTCATTAACGTATTTTCTTATTACTCTGGAAAAAGTACCGTAGCCTCTTGGATGTGGTTTTCCGTAATTTAGCACTCCCTTTAAAGAACGAAGGGAGCTATCAGAACCTACCATTACAGAGTCCCATTTCAATATTCTGGCAAGATTTTCTTCTGACATATTAAAGAATATAACGCTTACTTTACAATCTTCTTCATATAGAAGATCGAGAACAAATTCTAAAGGGGGCGTTTTTAACATCTTTGAAAGCTGGTCAACGGTTTTACCTTCATAGCCTCTTTTCTCCTTATTAAACACGGATGAAATCATTATGGTTCCCCAAAACTCCTGGCTCAGGCCTTCTTGCTTCATTTCCTTGATAATCCGCTCTCTACAAAGCGGGTCCCCCAGCCTTTTTTTCTCTTCGGTGTTTCCTCCTTCATATACCCAATCAGGCAAGATGATATCCAGGTCAGTTGCCGCTGCCGTATATGGGTACCGATCACATGTGATTTTAATACCTTTGGCTCTGGCATCTTCAATCAGGCTTTCTATCTTATCAATTTTCCACCAGTTTTTTTCTCCCCATGTCTTAATGTGGGAGACTTGAGTATTTGCCCCACTCTCTTTAGAAATATTTATAGTTTCGCCTAAGGCCGCTTCTAAGTTGTCACCTTCGTCCCTCATATGGGTAGCATATATACCGTTATATTCCCTGACGATTTTGCATAATGTAATTAATTCATCTGTTTTTGCGTAACATCCCGGGGGATAAACCAGTCCGCTTGACATGCCAAAAGCACCTGACTCCATGGCGTCTCGTAATTCCTGTTCCATTGCAGCAAGTTCGTTACTATCCGGTTCCCGGTCTTCATACCCCAGTACACAAGCGCGTATATTTCCATGACCAACCAGAAACCCTCTGTTTATAGAACTCTTTGCCTCTTTCGCCCTTGTAAAAAAATCCTCAGCTGTCTGCCAGTTAATATCCAATCCGAATTTGCTGAACCCCTGTTTTTTGTTTTCAAGTAATTGGCCTTTTAACGGAAATGCGGAGATGCCACAGTTTCCACAAATTTCTGTTGTGACACCATCATAAATTTTACTTTCACTTTCCGGGCTGACTAAACAGAAAAAATCACTATGTGAATGGATATCAATAAACCCCGGTGCAACAATACAGCCGGCGGCATCAACAACTTCGGAATCAGTTTGGTTGGTAATATTGCCTATATAAACAATTTTATCGCCCAGAACCCCAATGTCAGCAATCCTCCTGGCGCTGCCTGTCCCATCAACAAGAGTCCCGTTTTTAATTATTAGATCAAAATTGTGTGACATTAAAGATATCCCATGAAACAATTCTGTAATGAAATGTAAGTGATCATATTGCCAAGCGCGAAACTATGATTTATTGTGAATTGAGTGTCTTGCTTCTGACTAAAGAGTGGAAGGTAAAAATACGATGCTTGCATGGCCTTACGCTGAATCTGAAGTCTCTGTTATTCACTGAGCATTGAAGGCTTCGAGGAGCCAAGAAAAGAGTCGACATCTTTGTGTAATAACTTCAAGTCCTTCTTTAACGCTCTGTTCTGAGCGGCATTGTGGCTTTTGTTGAACGAATAACATCCCGAAGTGCACACGACAAATACTAGAAACATAATAGTTTTTTTTATGATCTCAGTTGGCTTCAATATTTTTTACTAAAACGTAATTGATGTGCGTTTAACACTCTTTTCTTTTTCTTGATGAAGGGATTTTCATGCTTCTTCTATATTTAGTTACAGTTCTTCGCGCAATATCACCACCCATTGCTCTTAATTTAGCAGCAATTTCCTCGTCGCTTAAGGGGTGTAATTTNTCCTCTTCTTTTACAATTTTTGATAATTTCTGCCTTGTAGCTTCCCATGATTCCATGTCGCCATCAGCATTTACAAATCCTCCTGTAAAGAAATATTTTAACTCAAAAATCCCTTTAGGAGTTTGTGCATATTTATGAGCAATGGCACGACTAACCGTTGATACATGGATCCCTACCTCATCTGCAACATCCTGCATCTTTAAAGTTCGAAGCCCAAGGGTGCCCTCTTCAAAAAATTTAGTCTGCATTTCTACTATCTTGATTGCTACTTTGAGCAGAGTTCCTTTTCGTTGTTCAATAGCATCGATAAGCCATCTGGCAGATTCGATTTTTTTGCGAATATAACGCCTCGTGTTTATGTCATGGCCTTTGCCAACAAGCACGTCTTTATAAAATGAGCTTATATAAACGCGTGGTAGGTTGTGATCTCCTATGAGCGTGACTTCGTATTTTCCGTCCACACAATCTACCTTAACTTCTGGCGTCACGTATGGAATTCGTTCACTGCTGAAAAGGGAGCCCGGTTTGGGGTTTAGTGTCTTAATGAATTCAATTACTTTTTTGATCAGTTCCAGGTTATATCCCAGCTTTTTTGCTATAAGCTTATATTTCTTTGTTTCGACGTCTGCAAGGTGATTTGTTATTAGTTCTTTAATAATAGGGTAATCCGCTTCTCGCTGATCTAATTGAAGCAGAAGGCACTCTCTCAGGTTTCGTGCTCCTACGCCAAGCGGCTCCATGTTTTGTATAACTTCCAGTGCTTTAGTCGCTTGTTCAATACTTGCGGGTATTTCCAGCGATTCAACAATTTCTTCCAAAGGATAAGACAGATATCCGATATCATTAATGCTGAAAATCATGTTTTCGCAGATTGCCATGAGCGAATCATCTAAATCCATAATCGATAATTGCCCAAGTAGATAATCTTGAAGTGATATGGCTCCCGAGGCAGTATTTTCCAATGCCTCCTGTTTGCGGTCTCGTTCCTCCCCGCCATCACTCCTTTTTATATTTGTTTGAGAAAAGTAGTCTCCCCAATCATCTGCCATTTCTCCAAGTTTTTTAAACTCTTCATCTTCCTGCGCGTCTTCCTGGCTTTTACCTTCCTCAAGCGAATCATCAAGCGTTTTTTGCTCATCTGTTTTTTGTTCGTTCTTCTCGTCTTCAGTCAATTCTTCTAATACGGGATTTTCCATCAGCTCTTGTTGTACATGTTCTACCAGAGCCAACATAGGGAGCTGGAGTATCTCTATGGACTGGATCACCTGAGGTGCCAGCTTCATCTGTTGTCGAAGTTGCGGTGATAATATTGTACCTATTCTCATGCTCATATATTGTAACCTTGAAAAATGTGATCTTTCTGCATTAATTTTCTACCAGGAATTGCANCGCATCTTATTAAAACATATTTGGCATTCCTGGTATGTTCATGCCGCCTGTCATCTTTCCCATTTCTTCTTGATACATTTCCTGAGACTTTTTCAGTCCCTGAGATACTGCAGCTAATATAAGGTCTTCCAGCATTTGGACATCATCGGGATCAACAACTTCCTTATCAATCTTTATAGATAAAAGCTCTTGCTTTCCGTTTACATGTACAGTTACCATTCCGCCGCCAGAGCTTGTTTCTATAACGCGCTCTTTAAGACTGGCTTGAATAGACTCCATCTGTTTCTGCATGCCCGCAGCCTGCTTTTGCATCTGCTTCATCATGTTGCCCATGTTACCCATTCCCTTCATCCCTTTTCCTCCCTTACATTGACAATCGAACCATCAAAAAATTCCATTGCTTTCTTTACCATCGGCTCATTTTTTATATCGTCTGTTTTTTTTCTTATTCCTTCTTGTACCACTCCCTGGCTACTGCTTTTATTATCTACTGCTTGAAATCCATTTTTTGAGACTACAATTTTTACACTAAGCTTCTTGCCCGTTACTTTTTCCAGACAACCGTCGATTATCCGCTTTTCTTCAGGTTTTTCAAGCCTTTCTTTGTGAACAAGGTAATTTTTTGGAATTTCTACAATCGCGTCATTGCCATCAATGTTTAATATTCTTGCATTTTTTAATACCGCCCATGTTGTCTTTTTTTTTGTCTGGAGTTCAATCATCGCTTTATTCCATGTATCAGCAAGGCTTTTATCAGGACTTGCCTTTTTGTCCAAGACTACAGAATCATGAGAAGGCTTCGACTGTATCTCTGGTTTTGCCGGCGCCGTAACATCTGCTTTGCTTATTGATATTGCCTTGCCTGTATCCGCTACGTTGCTTTCGAATATCTTTTTCATCCCTTCTATTTTATCTAAAACAGAACTTAGAGGCCTTAGTTCTTCCATAGTGGCAAGTTTTACAAATAGAACTTCCAGATAAATCTTCTGTTGGAGCAGGTCCCTGGTTTTTGTTTTAGCTTCTGAAATTACCTGAAACATATACATTAGCGTTTCAGGTGAAAATGATGAAGATTGTGTTTGTAACAGATTAAGATCGCCTGACACCGTTTCTATGGCGTCATGATCTTTTTTACAAACGGAAACAAGGAGCAAATCACGAATATAAAGAAGCAGCTGATCAATAAAGCCTTCTATGTCCCTTCCGCTTTCTATGATACTATGAAATATTTCTATAGATAATTCAGGATTTTTTTCAGTAAAACTATTAATCAAACCTGAGAGTTTCTCTTCGCTGACTACTCCAAAAATATCGTAAACATCTTTTAATGTTATTTTTTCATGACAAAATGAAGCGAGCTGGTCTAAAATTGATTCAGAATCTCTCAACCCTCCCCTGGCATATTTAGCGATGGATTGGAGTACTTCTTCTTCTGCGGCAATATTCTCGGCTTTGCAAATCTGTGCCAGTCTGTCACTAATATCGGGTATGGAGATATTTTTGAAATCAAATCGCTGGCAGCGTGACTGAACAGTGTCTGGCACTCTGCTTGGTGAGGTCGTGGCAAAGATAAATTTAACATGTCCAGGCGGCTCCTCCAGCGTTTTCAAGAGTGCATTAAACGCTTCCTTCGTCAACATGTGTACTTCATCTATAATGTAAATTTTATGTTTTGAAACAGCAGGGGCATACCCCACATTCTGCCTGATATTTCTTATCTCATCTATACCGCGGTTGGAAGCACCGTCTATTTCCAGAACATCAATATCATTTCCGTTTGTAATGCTATTACAGGTAGAGCAATTATTACAAGGGGTGTTGTCGGTTCCTTTTTGACAGTTGAGGGCTTTGGAGAGTATTCTTGCCATAGATGTCTTGCCAACCCCTCTGGGGCCGGCAAACAAATAAGCATGGGCAACACGGTTTGCCTGAAGTGCATTTACCAATGTGGTAACCACATGTTTTTGCCCGACAATTTCGTTAAATGATTTTGGTCGATATCTTCTCGAGAGAACTATATATGACATATCTTTCCCAAATTAGCAAAAACGGCCGTGCACTTTTATTCGATTTTCTTTCCGTTGAACTTTTCAGGCAGTTAGCTCCAACCAGGCAACCCCACGGCACATGAGTACAAATGCTTATGGCTGCTTGCTTCCGCATCTGACCAGGTTCACATAGCCTCATTGCATGAGACCCAGCCTTCAACACCACTTACTTAAAAAGTACCAAAAGTCAGAAAAACCTCCAAAAAGCGATCGACCCTGCATAAGCGGTTTGCAGGTTACAAGGAACCGCTAGCTCCCCGTCTAGCACGGCCAGAATTCCAACTGATATTACTCAAAAAACTTAAAGAACAGACAGCAAATATTTTTAATTTATGGCGGAGAGGGCGGGATTCGAACCCGCGAGGCAGTTACCCACCTACACGCTTTCCAAGCGTGCTCCTTCGGCCACTCGGACACCTCTCCAATCCGAGACTGAGTGAAGGATTCAGACCTGCCTCAATCCGGGTAAATATTGTTATTGGGAAATGGCCCTCCATACTAAAACGGAGGGAGCGAGATTCGAACTCGCGTGAAGATTTCTNCCCAACTGGTTTTCGAAACCAGCGCTTTCAACCGCTCAGCCATCCCTCCATTTTAATATGGTAGAACAACCTGTCTGCNCGGTGTAAACTGGNTCGCTGTTTCAGACGAGAGATCAATCGTTTCGACGTTTTTCCAAAAAGAATTGCTTCAGAAGCAAGCTGCACTCATCCTCTAAAACGCCAGAGATAACATTCATACGGTGATTAAAACGAGGATCATTAACCAGATTTATGGTAGACTCACAAGCGCCGTATTTTTCATCTTTTGCTCCGTATACCAGGTTCTTTACCCGGGCTTGTATCAATGCCCCTGCGCACATTGTGCATGGTTCCAGAGTTATATAGACGGTAGTATCGCTTAGCCTCCAGTTTTGGAGATATGCAGATGCCTGTGTGATGGCAATCATTTCAGCGTGAGCTGTGGGGTCTAATAACATCTCCCGTTGATTATGCGCCTTCGCAATTACTTTATTGTCATAAACAATTATGGCTCCTACAGGGACTTCGTCCTTTTCAAAGGCCTTTTTTGCTTCAGCGATTGCCTGCCGCATATAGTACTCATGCGAACGGAATTCAGTTATCATGAACTTTACAACGAGAACTCAAGCGAATTTATATGCGCCCAGCACGATTCGAACGTGCAACCCCCGGTTTCGTAGACCGATATTCTATCCAATTGAACTATGGGCGCGTTGCTCTCANTGAACATTTACTATTAAAAACCAGCGCCACACAATGAGGCCTTCAATCAAAGCATACCAGTAAGCACGGTGATTGCCTCAATAAAATAATTCCAAAAAAACCCGAAGAATAAAAAATTTAATAATGGCGAGGCCGACGGGACTCGAACCCGCAACATCCAGATCGACAGTCTGGTACTCTAACCAGTTGAGCTACGGCCCCTCTGTTCTTCATTTACATGAAAAGCCATAAATCTTTTATCTCTATTGTATGATGGTGGGCGATATAGGACTCGAACCTATGACTTCTTCCTTGTAAGGGAAGTGCTCTAGCCAACTGAGCTAATCGCCCTTATTTAACCGAGGAAGCAAGTTTAAGCATTATGGATCGTTATGTCAATAAATTTTTAAAGTGTAGTAGTTACTCGTAATGAACTTATCCTTGACTTGGTAAATAATCCAGCTTATATTAGATTTTTGAAAAAAATCTAAATTATATAAACAACTTTGCGACAATATTTTAGCAAGGACGCTTTAAAAATGAACAAGAAAAAATATCTTTACACATTAGCAGTATTTTTCTGCGCATCTATTCTCGTTACTTTCTTTGCTGTATCGAATAGCAGTTCACTTAATAAGCATTTTGACGCACCGGTTAGTCAGGAAGAGGAAGAGTACAAATTCCGTTTAGTCGGTATTGTCTGCTCATATATAAATCGNTTTTATGTTGAACCGGACAGAATAAAACCTAAAGAGATGCTGAAAGAATCGCTTTCCTGGCTTGAAAGGATAATTCCAGAAGTTCAGGTTAGCGTAGATGATAAATTAGAAAAAATTGAAATTCTGGTTGATGAAGCGTCAAAGGAAGTCGATTTTTCTAAAGTACGAAGATTAGGAGAGTTATATAATACCCTGAACGAGGTTTTACACTTTGTAAATGATAATAAACATCACGAGATCAAAACAGAGGATATTGAATTTGCGGCAATTAACGGCATGCTTTCGCAATTAGATCCCCATTCCGTTGTTTTTCCGCCTAAAGACTTTGATGAGTTTAAAATAGGAACTACAGGTAAATTTGGAGGCCTTGGAATGGTCGTCGGCCTGAGAGATGGAATATTGACCGTGATTTCTCCTATTGAAGGAACTCCCGCATTCAGAGCAGGCCTGAAGTCAGGGGATAAAATCATTGCAATTGATGAAGATTCTACGGTAAACATGTCATTACAGGAAGCGGTTAATAAACTTAGAGGCGATCCTTCTACTGCGGTTATCTTACAGGTGGAAATAAAAAAATCTCAGGCTACTAAACCGATCACTCTGATAAGGGAAATTATTTCAATACCCAGCGTTAGTTCTAAATTAGCTGATAGCAACATCGGATACATAAAGATAAGAAATTTCCAGGAAGATACATCACAGTCTTTAGAAGAGGAAATTGCGAAGCTGACAAAAGAAAGTGGCGGATTAAAAGGGCTTATTTTGGACCTTCGTAACAATTCCGGAGGGTTGTTGGGTCAGGCAATTGCCGTGGCAGACAAATTTCTCTCTTCGGGTCTGATTGTAATTACCGTAGAGCCAATGGGAAAACAGAAAATCCAAAAGGCAAAAAAATCATCTAAAGATCTTAGCAAATGCCCGATGGTTGTAATTATTGATGCAGGGAGCGCATCCGGTGCAGAAATAGTTGCAGGAGCCCTGAAAGATAATAATCGAGCTCCACTTATTGGTGATACCAGCTTCGGCAAAGGTTCCATACAGCAACTGATCGACTTGATAAATAGTGGCGCAGCGCTAAAGCTTACGGTAGGAAAGTATTTAACTCCGAACTTTACCGATATACAGTCAGTAGGCATTGCACCTGATATTATGCTTGTACAATCACAGGTTTCAAAAGATGAAATTATCTTATTCAATGAGAATCCGCATTTTAGAGAAGAAGATTTAAAGAAACACCTGGGTGAACATACAGACGCCGAGTTGCCTTATGAAAAAGTCAGGTATCTTGTACATATTGATGAAGACGCTGACGCTGAAGAGGGAGAAGAAAAGGAAGAAAAGGAAAAGAAAATCAAGGACGAAGATTACTACAAAATCCCTGATCTGGATAAAGATACACATGTACAATTTGCTAAAAAAATCATTCTTAATTCCCATCTCTTTGACAAAAAAAATGAAGAAGTCTTAGATCAATTAAAACCCATTATTGAAGATTTCAAAAAAAGCGAGGAAACAAAGATCGCAGATGCCTTACATATTCAGGGTATTGACTGGTCTACAGGGGAAGCAATCATTCCTGCATCGGCAACAACCAAGCTACGCCTTACGCCTTCCAATGGAGTGGTCAGTGCTGATGAAGAGCTGAAAATAGAAATCAGTGTTACTAATAACAGCGAAGGCACCTTGTATCAGTTAAGAGGTATGGCGGAATCCAAGAACCTTCTTATTGACAAGCGAGAGTTTATTTTTGGTAAGATAGAGAAAGGTGAAACAAAAACATCTTCTAAGACAATAAAAATTCCACAAAATTCTGTCAGCAGAAAGGATGAGCTCATTGTTAAGTTCTCNGANTTTAATGGAAATGCTCCTGAAGATGTAAAAAGTGCAGTATCAATTGATGCGCTACCAAAGCCTGTATTCTCATATTCATACCAGATAATAGACGAAGGTGA
>JGI26270J51728_1000761_pt1 | contig 13953 bp, 11 predicted proteins | sample SaaInlLV_10m_DNA_2_FD_51728 | JGI IMG/M metagenome (IMG submission 51728) | reverse complement strand
GATTTAGAATGCATTAAGTTGACCAAATCATTATCTACTTCAAAATTATTTTTATCAGTATTACCAATAAAAACTATTCCAGATTTATTATCAGACTCTTTCTGTATTTTTAACCATGTATCTAAAACATGATTGGCAGATTTTTCTACAGAAAAATGACCAACAACTAAGATTAAACTAATATCGATCGGCAATCCAAGTTCAGATCGAAGTCTATTTTTCTCTTCAACATTGGTCAGTGGTGAGAATAGATTGGTATTCACGCCATTAGGAATATGATAATATTTATTTTTATCTAATTCTGACCTAAGGTACGTCTCTCTAAATATTGGTGATATTCCAATATATACATCAGCTAAAGAAAAAATACGGAAAAACCACTTGCCTTTGCCCTTGATAGAGATAGCATCATCATGGGCAAACGATGTCATTTTAACAATTATTTTCTTATTAAACAATTTGGCAATGAGAACAATAAGGGCTGATCTTGATGAAAATCCATGCAAATGAACAATGTCAATTTTCTTGGTAAAAAACACTTGGAGAATCTTAATTATTTGTAATAATTTTGCACTACGATTGCCAATATAAGATCGAAATACATCTACCCCATCAACAACACTTTCCTCAACAAGGTTTTTATGTTTTGTAGTGGTAAGCACGCTGAAATAAACTTTTTTTTCAAGTAAAGAAATTATTCTCTTGCATTGCAATACAGCCCCATTTACTTCAGGGTAATATACGCCAGTAACCATTAAAACATTTATCAATTTGTCTTTGCTATTCATGCTATCGACCCATTTTACTCTGCAACTAAAGTACTTCTTTTAATAGATCTTCCCATTGTGGGATAATTTTATTCACTCTAAATTGATTAGCACGCTTTATTGCATTCTTCTTAATATTATTTCTTTTATTCTTATTACCTATCAAATCAGACATTGCATCTGACAAACTATTCACATTATCTCCTTCTGTTAATATACCATCAACTCCATGTGTAATTATCTCTGTTGGACCAAGGCAGTTAGTTGATATTACTGGTAATCCACAAGCCATAGCTTCAATTATCACATTACCAAAACACTCGGAACGCGATGAAAGAACAAACAAGTCTGATTTTTTCAAATAAGTAAAAGGATTTCTCAAATTTCCCAAAAATTTCACTTTACTCTGTATATCTAATTTTAGAGTCAATAATTTCAACTCTTCTTTCAAAGGCCCATCACCTATAATTAACAACTGCCAATTTGAATTATGGCGTCCAACCTCAGAAAAAGCATTGATTAAAATATCAAACCCCTTTAAATAATCTAAACGACCCATTGAAACAATGGTTTTAACGTTATTACCAAAAATTTCAGTATCTATTGGAACAATATCTTTATTCACATCTGTAATAAAATTAGGGATCACTACTTTTTTTTTCTCAGAAAGCCAGTAGAATTTTTCACTGATACTTTTGGTCGTCGTGATAAATTTTGCACATAAAGGATATGTAATTCTACGCATAGCCCTCCATTCTATCCCAAGTAAAAACACTTCGGGGTCACTCATTTCGTTAATAATTACTGGTATTTTTTTTAGTGTTGCCAATATAGAGGTTATATTTGTTTGCGGAAGAAACGAAATAATCAAGTTTGGCTCAATAAGTTTAATTTCTCTTCTAACTAAAATTATATTTTTTAAAATAAAAAAAACATTTCCAAGATAAGAGCCTGAAGAATTTACTAAATTTAACTTTATACGGCTAATATTAAAGGGTACTTTAAAAAAATCTTCACTTTCTTTTTTTAAAGTCATTATTGCTATGTGATGATGATTACTTAACAATTCGATAGCTAAATCAGCGCAAACCCTTTCTGCCCCCCCGCAATTCAATGTAGGTATTATCAGGCATATATTCATAACGCCACTTTATTACCACCATTAACACAGAGCCAATTCTTAAAAACATCCTTATTATCTGGAATAATATTTTCATACTTTATCATTCCATCATCTGTTAGATGATAAAAATGATAATCATGACTAGCCAATATATCATTAATTTCTATAGCTGGACCATCTAACAAGCATTCAAGAATTATTGTAGGATGACATCTGCCAATCAAAATTTTCATCCCTTCTAAAACTCTATTCTCAAATCCCTCTACATCAATTTTTATCAAATCAGGATTATTGTTAATATTAACTAAAAATTTATCTAAAGTAATGACATCCACCTTTATAGATTGACCCTTAAAACCTCTAAATCCATTAATGTCTAAACTTGCTGATGAGGAAAAAACTGAATTATATGGAACATTAAATTGGGTTACGCCATCAATATTTGAAACTGCTTTTTTAATGGGCTGAATAATATTCTCATAGTTATTAATAGCAATATTTCTTACCAGCGCATCATAGCTATTCGGCATAGGCTCAAATGAAAAAACTTTGCACTTTTTATTAACTGATGCAGCTAGAATACTGTATATACCTGTATTTGCCCCAATATCAACAAAACAATCAGATTTTTTTATAAGGTTAACAAAAAGTTCCATTGTTTCTGATTCAAATATTGTGCCTTGCCAATACATTGGCATGCCAACCTCATCCCCTGTTATAAGATGGTATTTAAATTTGTAACTATTAATGGAAAAATTAACAATTTTATTAACTGGAAATCCTGCATAGATACTTGCTGGAATTAACCCGGTTCTAGAAATTATAAATAGAATTTTATGAAAAAAATCAATTGACAATATTTTTTTGATTATTGTTTTCAATGCCGTATTAAACATTACGATAATTTTTCATTTAACATAGATTTTGGCGGACCTTCTTTGATTATCACGCCTTGATCTAGTTTATACACCCAATCACTATTTTTTAAAGTAGATAAATTATGAGTAACTATAATGATAGTCACATCTTCACCTAAATTACTAATCTCATCAATAACTTCTTTTTCAGTTGTGCCGTCCAAAGCACTGGTAGCTTCATCGAATATAAGCACAGAAGCTCTTTTATATAATGCCCTTGCTATTCCTATACGCTGAATTTGGCCTCCAGATAAGAGTGAACCACTTTCACCAATCTTCGTATTGTAGCCATCACTGCAACTATCAATAAATTTAGAAATTTTAGCTTTTTCAGCAGATCTTTTAACAAGATCTATATCTATATTTTTAGAATCAACCCCAAAGGCTATATTTTCTTCAAAAGACCCATCCAATAAATAAACTGACTGGGGGACATGTGCGACATGCTTTTGCCATTCAAAATGATTCTCTTCACTTAAACCAATCCCGTCTATTAGTATTTCCCCGTCAACTGGTCGAACCAAAGACAATAATAAATCCACGATAGTGCTTTTGCCACTTCCAGTTCCACCTATAAAACCAACCTTAGACCCTTTGGCTATTTTAAAATTAATCTTATCTACAACTAATGGCGAAGTTGGCTTATACCGAAACGAAACATCTTTAAATTTTATATAATCTTGAAAATCAATGCCTCCCACTATTGCCTTACTGTATTGATATGTATTTTGATTTACGAGTAATGCCACATCATGCAAAATTCCTCTGTTGCCATTAAACTGAGACCAGCCAAAATACACTTGTTGGGCTAATGGGATCAGTCTTTGTAAACTCATAACCAGAACTCCGAGTATTGGCACTACATAAGTAGCATTATCACTATTAATGACAGACACATAGGCAAAAGAAACTATAAAAATCATAGACAAGGACTCAACAACAAAACGTGGCGTTGGTGCAATAATGTTAGTGCTAATTTGTGCGCTGCGCATATTCCAATCAATTTTAGAAAATCGATCTATAAATACTTGTTGGTCATGGTTAAGTAAAATATCACGAATAGAACTAAGCCCTTCTTGTACAGATTGTATCCTTTTATTGCCATTAACACTAATAGCCTGACTACTTAAAGATAGCTTATTTCTAGAAATAACAGAAAATATTGCATATATGCTAGATAATCCAAATAATATAAGGAATGTTAATTTAGGATTAATAAAGGCGAGAGCGGTGATTATAAAAATAATCATTACTATTCCACTAATGAAATTAATTACTGATAATATAATCCACACCAAGTTCTCGAGCTTATTTAACCCCCCCACTATCTCACTACTATTTGAGTTTAATTGTTTTGTATATGTGCGATATAGAGCATTTTTATATATCTCAACGCTCAATTCATGTCCTGCCTCAAAATTAAATTTTACAGCTGTAGTGATTAACAAAAAACGTATAGTATTTGCCACCACAATAATAACCAAAAATAATAAGGTAACTTGATAAATACTTTTATCGAGAGAAGAGTTAAATAACCCCAATGTCCAAGAAATAAATGGGATATCCAATGCCTGTTGAGGATCTATTAAAACAGCTAAGAACGGAAATACCATTCCAAGACTAACAACTTCAGCAAGGCCTCCAACCAACATCAACAAAAATAATCTAAAAAATAACGACTTTTTATCTTTTGATAATTTCTCATATAAAATTAAAAAATCTTTAACAGCATTGGTTTTTTTATTGTTCATAATCTAATTAATACATCTTTATAAAGCTACCACGAATTAGGAAAGTTTTAAACGTTTGACTAGGGAAAAAGAGAATAGACTCTATTTCTTTATCTCTTCAAGCCAAGCCTGAAACATCAAAATAGCCCACAAACGCGGGGTCCAGTCATGGCGACCACTGAGATGCTGCTCCCAAAGTTCTTTGACCAATTTAGGATTAAAGTATCCCTCACGTTGGATTCTTTTTTCATCTAACAGGTCGCTTGCCCACTCACGCAGAGGTCCGCGNATCCACTGACCCACTGGTACAGCGAAACCAGCCTTTGGACGCTCAATTAACTCTCTTGGCACGTATTTGTATAATACTTGTCTTACAGGCCATTTNCCTTCTCCATTTTTAATTTTCATTTCTAAAGGCAGTCTCCAAGCTAACTCAGCTACTCTATGGTCTAAAAAAGGAATACGGGTTTCAAGGCTGACGCCCATAGCGGCACGATCTACTTTAGTCAATATATCGTCAGGCAAATAAGTAAGGCTATCCCACAACATCATACGTTGTTCAGATTCACTTATACTTGAAATAATATTGTAATTATCTAATTTTGTTTCTAGTACCAATCCATCATTAACAACCAGGCTTTCCTCTCTATATCCTTCAGTTACTAGGCTGTGATACATATCATCCAAATTTTTAACCGTTTTCAAACGATGTGCCATTCTATGCGCTTTATCGCCCATAGATGATACTCTGTATTTATTAGGCAAAGAATGACCAAGTTTATCCCATTCAGAAACTGGCAATTTTTGAATAACTCTGCCAACAATACTACGCAAATTTGGTGGAATCCACTTTACCTTATTCCATACGCGACTCCCCCATAAGTAGCGATTATAACCACCAAATAATTCATCTCCAGCATCACCAGAGAGCGAGACTGTAACACTCTGGCGTGCTAATTGGCTAACTAGATAGGTAGGTATTTGCGAACTATCGGCAAAAGGCTCATCATACAAAGTGGGTAAACTTGGTATTACCTCAATTGCATCACTAGCTGTTATGTACAATTCATGATGATCAGTACCTAAATGTTTTGCTACATCTTTTGCGTATATGGCTTCATTAAAAGCACTTTCTTCAAATCCAATAGTAAATGTTTTTACCGGATTTTTACTTACTTTCTGCATTAATGAAACTATAACCGAAGAGTCTATTCCACCAGAAAGAAATGCACCCAAAGGAACGTCCGTAATCAACTGGGAGCGAACAGATTCCAATAGCGTTTCTTCAAGTAATTCTATAGCCTCATTTTCATCTTTTATAAGATTATTTTGACCATTTTTTGCAATATCGCTTAAAGAATACCATTGCATAATGGATATTCCTTGAGAATTAAATGGCGCAAATGGGGGGTCTTTTGGTGGTTGAGATAACCCGCTTTCATCTATCTGTAATATACAACCTGGCTCCATCTTATACACATCCTCAAAAATTGAATACGGATTTGGGACATACATATATTGCATGTAGAGAGACAGTNCATTACGATCGATTTGGCTACTAAAACCTTTATAAGCTCGTAAAGATTTAAGCTCCGAACCAAATATAAAGACTCCTTTACTCCAGCNATAATATAACGGCTTTTCTCCAAATCGGTCACGNATAAGAGAAAGTTTCCTTTCTTTAAAATCCCAAACTGCAATAGCAAACATGCCAACTAATTGTTGTAAAGTTTTCTCAATACCCCACTGAGAAAATGCGGCCACTAAGGTCTCAGTGTCTGAATGCCCACACCAAGACTGGCCATCTAACAGATCTCTTAACTGTAAGTGGTTATATATTTCACCATTAAAAACAACAGTAAACCTTCCACAAGGTGAAGTCATAGGCTGATGACCAGCTGATGATAAATCTATAATTGATAGTCTTCGATGGCCAAATGCAACTTTATTATCAGGATTGATCAAAATACCACTATCATCCGGCCCCCTATGGGTCAATGCCGTTGACATTTTATGTATAGAACTTTCAAATTCCTCTTTTCTAAGATTGCCAAAAATACCAGTAATGCCGCACATATTATTATATAAATTTTGCCATTGTTTTAATTAACCAGGTCATCAATCATTGAAGTATAAAATTTTCATATGGCATCCACCCACTCGCATGAATACCATAATTTAACCAAACAACCATAGATAATAAATACATGGTTATTACAACAATAACAAATAAAGTCCGAAGATTAATAGACTGTATTAAAACGGGAAATCTACTTAGAACAATTAATTGCAATGGAGTGGAGTATATGGCAATCCTATCTGCAACTGTTGATATATAGTAAGATGCAGGTATTAATAAAATAGCCATTAATGACAGGATTAGCCACAATCTTGTATCATCAAATCTTTCTCTAAATTTATCTCTATACATAATCATTATAAGGGCTGGAATTGCATTAATTAAAACACGAAGCATTGCACCTTCAGACTTTAGTTCGGTATTGGTAATATAATGGTATATTAAAAAATCTAGTTGATCTTTTTTAAAAATAATTAATTGTACTATAAGCAACGCGAAAATAATAACACCAATGTTTTTTCTAATAGTAAACTTGTAATTGTATAAAATCCCAACAAATGCCATTACTATTAAGGTTGAATGAAACAGTGACCCAATAACAAGCAACATATAATATTGAAGATATTTTCCATTCACCAAGCCAACGATTCCATACATAAGAAACCCTAGTGCAGCAGATTGCCTTGTATAGCCCATAGAAACTATTAAGATTACAAATGGCATTGCAATTACCAGTGCAAGCCATGGCATAGGCGATAAACTTCGACATAATTTTATTAATCCAATAACGAATATTGTTGCACAAATTAGATTTGTAGCATAAATACCATTACCATTCAAATATTTCAAAGAAAACCAGTAAATAAAAACATACCCAGGGTCCTTCATCAAAATTATTAATTTAGCTTCAGACCATTTCATTCCCTCAAGGTATGCATAATTAAATATGTAATTACCCCAATCTCCTCCAACATTATGACGAAGACCAATAATTATAATTAAGACGACTCCAGAGAGAATCCACTGTATGCGCGATAACGACCCTATGGCTTTCCAAGGTATAAAGGTCGCCAATACTGTTGTCAAGAAAATTGCAAAATATAAAGCCATAATTAGTAATATTTTTTCCTGCTAAAATAAAGAAAAAATATACTAAGAAATAATGAAATAATCCATCCATACCAAGAGATGAATGCAGTTATATTCTGAATTAAAACACCAGTTCTGGCTGGAAATTTATTAATCTCTTTTAAATATATGGAGCCTGGTTTTAAATATTCTAAAGATACAATATTTTCATTAATTTTATGACGATACATAGACTCGAGAACCTCCTTATCTACAGCAACAACAGCATCAAAAATATCCGGGTCAGATCTATTATATCTAGGCTCCAGGTTTGGATCAAAAAAATACCACCTATCCTTAACTTTCACAGCATTGGCAAAATGTTGGAATTTAACAGCACTAAATCCGACTGACCCGTATTCAAAACCATAGTCTTTGACAATATCTTGAAAGATAATCGACTGTTGATTGCATGCAGCAAAGCTACTCTGCATAATATCATCAGTATTCAACGAAACAGTAAGAAAATACTGCGGAAAAATACCATCTAAAAAAACCAATAACCAATTTTCACAAGAAGACTGATAAGAAGTATCATGATAAAATTTTTTTCTTACATAGTCATCAATCAAAATAGGTATATCTATTCCGCTAATATTATTAGTGACTACCTCCTCCTTTATCTTGGATTTAAAATCAGGTAATGATGTAATTGAAGAAACTTCTACCGAAAACTCTTCTTTTATTCCAGAATCACTATCAACTATTCTCTTGCCATCAGGACAAGATGAAAAATTAATTACTGTAAAAAATAATAGGCAGAGACTTACAACAAAGAAAAATATACTAATATTTTTTGTGTTTAAAAACACTACAAATAATCCGATAAGTCCTCTAGAGAATTTAGAGAAATCAAGTCTGAATTGGTGGCAATGGGTAAAGCATCAACATTATAATCTTGTGCGACCATGTGCTTAATTATATATAGAAAACCATGCTCTCTGGTTTTCTTTCCATATTTTCCACCCAAGTCTTTCTTCAATAAATCAAAAACAACATTTTTATTAAACATAAACAAACCAATATCTCTTTCTCCAGATTGTGGCAAAAAGCCTTCCTCTCTACTTTCAATAACTTGTAATACTTTATTCTTTTGATTTCTACTAATTAAAGTATATGCTAAATCAACTTTTTTAGTTACAAATGTAAAGTCATTCTTCATATCAAAATAGTATTTTACTAGAGACTTGACAGTATTCTTTTGAATAAATGGAATATCTCCCCATACCAGCAATATATCCTTAGTGTCTGCAGAATCATCAGATTCTTCAAAACACAATACCGCATCACCCATTCCTCTTGGATTTGACTGCACTAGTAGCTCCGCCTGAAATCCATAATGAGACAAGCACTTTTGTATAGGCTTTAGTCCGCTTGGACTAACAATAATAGTTGGCTTGTTATCATACGGCAACATTAACTCCATAAGATGGATTAAAATCGGTCTACCATGCACCTGGAAAAGAGTTTTTGGATATGGTAAGCCAGCCCTTGAACCACGACCTGCGGCAGCAATTAACACTTTAACCTTACCCATCAAAATCCTTGCCTATTTTTGCCCTATAACCACCGATAATGGCTTGATAAAATACGTTTGCATCTCTCCCAATTATGTATGAAAAAAACGCCTTAATGCCATTTCTATGGGCTATCCTTAATAAAGCGATAATAATAGTGGCAATATCTTTAAAATACGAGGATCTATATGTTTTATGATTCAATATAATAGTATTCTTAATAAAATAATAAAACTTCAATTTTGACCACGGACGCTGTGAAACGTCTGGATGATAATGAAAAGCCGACAATATGGATCTTACCTCTCCAATCTTACTAAGACGATTAAAGTAATCAACCTCTTCTCCTGCAATAAAATATCTATCATCAATTGTCCCTATTTTATCGATAGAAGAACATGGTATAAGGGATCCATTAAAGAAATGTGCGAAAGGATAGCTGTTTCCATTTGAAATATTCTTTAATTTATTTAACTCTTTAATCTTCCTTCTAAATGCAAACAATACAGGTAAATTATTCTTATCAAGAATCGGAAAGGGAAAAACAAACTTATTTATATTATTTTCATTTAAAACAACAGATGACACGGCCGAAACACCAGATGTCAAATTCCTTTCTAAAATTTTCAATGCATCGACATCAGGAAAACCATCGTCATCCATTAACCAAACAGCATCGAAACCTTCATCAAGTGCGACCTGTATACAACGCTTCCATCCACCAGCAGAGCCGAGATTATCTTGTTTAATTGAACGCACGCCTCTTTCCTCTAGCATGGCTTGTGTATCATCTGTGCTGCCATTATCAATCACAACTATAGAGTCAGGCATTCGCGATTGATGATTAATATGATCAATGCACCTTATCAACAAATCCCTACGATTATGCGTAACAATTGCTGCTAATATTTTAACTGTATTCATATTAAATATATAATTCGTATAAATTTACACTTGGCATAATATTATAAGTACTTTATTTTTTTTACGAGATTATACAATGGAGGATATAATGATAAAATCAGTTTAGTAGCAAGAGTTCCAGAGAATATAACTTTAAGTAGTATTACTCTATTTTCTTTACCAACGCACCTCATAAACCTAACAGCTGATAAATATTCTTTATTGATAAAATATGCACCAATAGCGTCACATGAAAATTTATAAATCATAGCGTTTGACCATCTGAGTGACTCACCTTTTGTCATTATATTAGACTTATTAATAAACCCCTCTAAAGAATGAATAATATTAAAATTATTCAAATATTTTTTTATATCTGTACGACTAGTTTCATTAACGCCATGTTTTCTCCATGAGCCAGCAACTAAATTAAGATACGCTACTTTATTATTAACAGCCAACCTTAGAAAAGACTCCCAGTCATTTCTTGCCTCTTGTTTATCGTAATAAAACCCAATTTTCAAAGCACTTTTTCTATTATATAAAATCGAAAAATGGCACCAATGAATATTTTCTGTAGAAAATCTCAATAAAAAATCTTTTCCATTGATCATACTTGGTAATTCTTTATTTTTAATTTTGATTGTACTTCCATCATTTTCATCATATATAGCGTAATTAGAAAAAACAAAGCCTACGCTATCATCACTAATTACAACTTGTATCGCTTTAGAAATGAATGATCGATTAGTTAGAAAATCATCACCATCAAGATTAACAATCCATTCTCCAGTAGCATACTCATACAGTGTTTTTTGATAATTCTTAATAGATCCTAGATTACTATAATTTTTATAATATTTAACACGATTATCTTTCAAAAAAGGTACGGCAATACTGGCGGTATTATCATTTGAATTATCATCTGAAATTATAATTTCCAAATTGTCATAATCTTGATTTAGTGCACTAAGAATTGCATTAGAAACCAAATTAGCCTGGTTGTACGTGGGTATCATTATTGTTACTTTTGGCGATGATTTACTAAACATACTGCTAATTTTTAATTAATAATGGCTACGTAATACATTCAAGACTTAAGAAAAATACTTTATACTTTTATGCCGATAACAACCCAAAAAGGCTTGTTATCTGAGAAAACAATATCCTTAAATCCTGAACTAAGCATCATTTTTTTAATCTCTTTCTTTGAAAATCTTTTCTCAAGTGGCGTTCCAAACCTATCTCTAGAATCTGTCCGCATTGTATAAAAAGACTTGTCACAATAATAAGATAGTGGGAAATTATCAGTATCAAATCCAATAATATTTAGCAATTTTGCTATCCTGGCTAATGGAAAATAAACACATGTAGCAATAATATTTGACATAATAAATTTTAAAGTTGGAGGAGCTTTGTTAATAACCCCTCTTGCTAATTCTGATATTTCCCATATTTTCCTATACCACCTTGGTTTGTTATCAAATGCGTAATATAAATACAATAAAAAAGGGGTGTCTTTTTTTAAAAGTTTAGAGCATGCTGTAATTGCTGAAGCAGTATCTGGTAAATGATGAAGGACGCCCAATGAATAACCAAAGTCACAAGAACCTAACTTTAGATTTGTTTGACCAACACTAGCTACGTTAAATTCAACATTATCATAACTTTTTAAATTCTCTCTCGCTACATTTATTGCGTCTAAACTCGCATCTATACAAAAAATTTTTTTTACTTTAGGCGCAACAACTGCAGCCCACCTACCACTGCCACAACCCATATCAAAACCAATTGATTCAGTGTTAATCAAATCAAATGGAAAAATTGAAAAATAATCATCAAAAATTTCTTCTCGTTCTCTTTTATCGAGTCTGTCTTGGCTCATCCTACTCCATTCATCGCCAAAACTTTCTACTGTCTTATTGTCTTGATTTAACACACTATTCATATCTTCATCATATTAATCATATTAATCATATACATTCAAGAATAATGAATGTATTAATGGAAAGCCATACATTTTCACATTAACAGCTTGTATTTCAGCACGATGAGCCGCCTCCAGCCCAGAAATTGAATCTTCAAAAACTAAACTATCTAAAATATTATCGTCAAAACGTTTTATAGCTAGCAAAAATCCATCTGGATCTGGTTTAGCATGTTCAATGTCATCAGCACAAATAAGTGGATCAAACCAATCTATATATCCCAGCTTCTTTAACGCAATAGATACTGTCCCATAAGACCCTGATGTGACCATCCCTAATCGAAATCGTGATTTAGCCCAATAAAGAAACTCGTTAACACCTGGAAGTGATTGTAGCTCATTACTTATCATTTTACGTACAATACGCTGTTTATTTGCTACTACTAAATCAATCTCTTTATTGTTTATTACTTTTCCAGCTTGTTTTAAACATGTGCGCACCGCATCATATGTTTTCATTCCTGCTATACTTTGATAATCAACAGAAATATCTAATGTCTTAAATGCTTCATTAAATGCAGCTTCATGTAAATAATTAGTATCAGCAATTGTTCCATCAAAATCAAAAATCAAATTTTTTTTATTTATTAGTAACTTTTCTATTTCACTACTAGTTCTCATTATTACTTATAAAGACAAATTAGCACTATATAAATTCAGTATTGTTTCAATAACTTTATTGCCGTCGTGCTTTCCAGGCTGAGCATGTGATTCAAAATAATCTATAATTAAAGATACTGGAATATTTTTAACTCCATCGTCAAATTCAACATATGTCTCACCTGCTTTAATACGGCTTTTGTTGATTAACATTGCATCAAACAACTCCTTCATACTATAAGAGCGCTGGTCAGGTAAATTTAAATAACGATGTGCTCCGTAGATATAGTCTGAAACATTATAATCTGGAGTTTCATAATCTGCGCCAATGTTGGTAACAAAAACCTTGTATGCCGAATGATTATCAGCAATAGTTTGCGCTAGTCCGGCAGACATATAAGTAGGATAAAGTGAAGAATGCTGTGTTCCAGCAGAATATATAATCACATCAGCCTGTTTCAATGCCAGTTTAACACCTGATGAGATTCCAACATAACAATTATGTCGCTGTAAATAGTAACGCTTCTCAGAATCATCTAACAACTCAAAATTAGCTTTATTAAGATTTTTATCAAGCAAATAAATACGCTCTACACGCACATTAGATCTCAATTCTACAATTTCAGCTTCTGAATATAATATTTGTCCATTTTCACGTTGTGCCACCAATTTTTTATCTTCAATACTGGTCGGTAGAACCGTGCCGCGTAATTTAAATAAACGATCAATGGATATTGTAGCCTGTTCAATGTTGCGATTGCAAGCCAAAAACGCGCCTGCATAAATACAATTCATAATAGAACAATCAGAAAAATCAAAATATTCATTGTTTACACGCTCAATAATATCAAGCCCCGATAAAAACTCGCCAACAAATATTTGTAATATTTCTCGAACTTTGGCACTTTCTATGCTAATATCAACTACATCTTCACGTGTCTTATCTGCAAATGCTTGCAATTGAGGTAACACCTCGCTCCGCTCTATATCTAACGGAAATCTATACTGAAACAATTTCAAATTTTTCTGATAATCCACATCATCTCTTGGCAGCATAAGCTCTTGAACTTTACGAATATCTGACGGGCCTAGCATTCCAAAAAATTTACGAATTTCCCCAGTAGATTTTCCATCATCATAAGCATTGACAACAGACGTTATATTTAAACCCTGCCTCTCCAATAAGGCTGGAATAGTCGAA
>JGI26270J51728_1000758_pt1 | contig 14016 bp, 10 predicted proteins | sample SaaInlLV_10m_DNA_2_FD_51728 | JGI IMG/M metagenome (IMG submission 51728) | reverse complement strand
AAAATGTGGGTACTATTCATCTCCTAGTAAGTACCAATAGTAACTTCAGGAATGCTTGAAATTGCTGTTGGATTTAAATGAGTGGAATGGAAAACTATTCCTTGGTGTAAAAGGGATTAGTGTTTTTGCACCAATGTGATGTGGCAGATTTTGATGACAAATCACAGTTAACTTTTTTAAGAACAGAAAGGGGGGAGAAATGATGACATAAAATATTTATTGGAGGTTAGATGCAAATAAAACAACATTTGTGTTTAGTAAGAATTAAGAATCTATTTAATAACTTTTAACTCATCAGTTGACCAATCCTTTGTCGATGATGGTAGATAAATTTGTAATTTTTTCTAATAGGAGAGTTGAATGATACGTCTATATTTAAAGACAGCAATTTTGGCGATGGCCATAATAACAGTGAGTTTTTCGGTGCAAGCGCAGAAGGCAGGAGGTACACTAGTCTACCTGGTGCAACCTGAGCCTCCAACACTTGCTTCTTATGTTTCTACATCTGGNCCGATTGGCCTAGTGGCACCTAAAATTTATGAGGGCTTGTTTGATTATGACAATGACCTAAATATTATACCGGTACTGGCTGAAACTTATACAGTTAGTAAAGACGGTAAAACAGTCACCTTTAACCTTCGAAAAGGTGTTACTTGGCACGACGGAAAACCGTTCACTTCAGCAGATGTAAAATTTACTGTTCTTCAAGTGTTAAAAAAAGTGCACCCACGCGGTCCTAATTCATTCCGAGAAGTTTACAGAATTGATACGCCAGATGCTCATACGGCAGTTTTCAAACTGAATAACCCTGCACCATACATGCTCCGCTCATTCGCTGCCTATGAATCCCCAATTGTTCCAAAGCACTTGCTGGAAGGTAAAGACATCAAAAGCGCTGCTCTAGGGAATAATCCGGTTGGAACAGGTCCTTTCAAATTCGTTGAATGGAAAAAAGGCCAATATATCCGTCTTGATAAGAACGAAAATTACTGGCGTAAGGGTCTCCCTTATCTTGATCGGATAGTCGGCCGGTTTATTCCGGATGCATCTACAAGAACTGCTGCAATGGAGAATGGTGAAGTCCTTTACGGTGCTTATGGTGCGATACCAAACATCGACGCTGTGCGATTAAAGAAGCGTGACGATATTTCAGTGACGACAGATGGCTATTCCATGATCAATCCGATGGCCTTGATTGAGTTTAACACCAAAGAAGGTCCATTCGTCAATCCAGCTGTGCGTAAAGCGATTTCTCTCGCTATCGACCGTCAATTCATGATTAAAAATATATGGTTTGGTTACGGGAAGCCGGCAACTAGTGCATTGTCGAGTAATTTCGCGCCAACAGGCCTATATGCCTCAATGCCAAATTACCCCGCAGGTGGTGATGTCAAAGCTGCCATAGCAGTCCTGGATGCAGCAGGTATTAAAGCAGATGCAAGCGGTGTCCGCCTGAAGGGGGTTCTTGATCTTATACCTTATGGTGAAGATTGGCGTCGTGCTGGTGAATATCTGAAACAGGTTATGGGTGATATTGGTATTAAACTGGAACTACGATATGAAGATGTACCAACCTGGCTGAAGCGGATCTATCACAAATATGATTTTGTGATGAACATAAACTATTTCTATCAGCTGCCAGACCCCGTTCTTGGTGTACATCGGCACTACGGTACAGATCAGATTCGCAAAGGGACTCATTTTGTGAATTCGTCCCGCTACAGCAATCCGGAGTTGGACAAATTGTTGGCCGCTGGTTCGGTTGAAGCTGATGCAACCAAACGGAATGCTATTTATAAAAAGGTGCAGATAATTCTGGCAGAAGATATGCCAGTTGTGAACCTGTTCGAGTTACAGTTTCTAACGGTTTATAATGCAAAACTTAAAGGTGCGACTAACTCAGCTATGGGTGCTTATGGCTCCTTTTCTGAAGCGTGGCTTGATCAGTAATATCTAATGTTCAGGTACCATATGCATATTTTTTGGTACCTGAACAATTTTTCAAATTAATTAATAAACTTGTTAAGCTCCGGTGCATACAAAAGCTTGGCATAGGTGTGAAATGTTTAATGAACCGAACTTCCAAGATTTTCCGTTACGTTTTGAAACGCCTGGCTCAGGGCATTCCGATTATTCTTGCTATCATAGTATTGAATTTTTTTCTTTTAAATTTGGCGGAAGGTGACGCAGTTGACGTTCTGGCAGGTGAGGCGGGATCTGCGACTCCAGAATACATGGCTGAGTTAAGGGCAAAATTCGGCCTCGACCAGCCTCTTCCAATACAACTTCTGGTCTATCTAAAAAATGTTGCCAAACTCGATTTAGGATATTCATTCCGCCATGACATGGCTGTCTCGAAACTGATTGTCGACCGATTTTGGCCTACCTTGTTGCTGATGACTAGCACAATTTTTATTGCCGTTACTTTTGGGATTCTGTTGGGCTTGATGGCTGCCACCAGATTAAACACCTGGAAAGATTCAGCTATTTCCATTTTTGCATTGATTACCTATGCAACACCGCTATTCTGGGTAGGATTAATGATGATTGTCGTGTTTTCAATCTACCTGGGCTGGTTTCCGACCAGTGGAATGGAGAACATATCGGCATTTTATGAGGGATTTGACAGGATAACAGATATTGCCCGACATCTGGTCTTACCGACGATCACACTCTCTTTATTCTATCTGGCCCTTTACACGAGGATGATGCGGGCATCAATGCTCGAACAATATGGGCAAGACTATGTTGTTACTGCTCGTGCAAAGGGACTTACAGAGCGTCGAATCACCTTTGTCCATGTTGTACGCAACGCATTGTTGCCAGTGGTTACGATGGCTGGTGTCCAGGTAGGAGCGTTGATTGGTGGCTCAGTTATTGTTGAGTCGGTGTTCGCCTGGCCGGGCCTTGGCATGCTGGCATTTGAATCCTTATTTGCTCGAGACTTGAACCTGTTGCTAGGCATTTTCATGCTATCGTCAGTATTGGTAGTGGCTGTTAATCTAATCGTTGACGTCATTTATTCATTCCTAGATCCCCGCATTGAGGTAGCATAATTATGGCTAATTTTTGGGAGAGATATTCAAGAAGTCGCTCAGCAGTTTTAGGCTTGGTGATTCTTGGGCTGGTAATTTTTATGGCGGCCATCGCCAATTTTGTTTTTCCAGAAGACCCATTCCGGCTTGTTGGAATCCCTATGTCTTTGCCTGGAACCAACGGTTTCCTTCTGGGCAGTGACACTCTAGGCAGGGATGTTGCTGCGGGAATTGCCCACGGAGCTAAAACATCAATCATGATTGGCTTGATTGCGACTCTTACTTCAGTTTTCATTGGTGTTATNTTTGGNGCTTTTGCTGGTTATTATGGGGGCCGTGCTGATGATCTCCTGATGCGCATTACTGAAATTTTCCAAACCATCCCGTCGTTTGTGTTTGCTATCTTGCTNGTGGCAATCATGAAGCCTTCAATTGAGAGNATAGTCATTGCCATCACTGTAGTATCCTGGCCTGGAGTAGCCCGACTGGTTCGTGGTGAGTTTCTAGCTCTAAAAAATCGGGAGTTTGTACAAGCCTGCCATACACTAGGCATGGGAGATTTCCGTATAATGTTACGAGAAATGTTACCCAACTGTCTCAGTCCGATTATTGTTATTGGCTCGCTGATGGTGGCTACCGCAATTCTGATCGAAAGTGGTCTGGCTTTTTTAGGTTTGGGTGATCCCAACATTATGAGTTGGGGCTTTCAGATCGGGGCAGGGAGATCAATGTTACGTTCCGCGTGGTGGATTTGCACCTTCCCCGGCATCGCCATTCTAGTAACTGTTCTTTCGATCAACCTTATTGGTGAAGGATTGAACGATGCAATGAATCCACGCCTGAGGGAACGAAATTGAGCACAAAATTATTAAGTATACGTGATCTCCATATTGCTCTTCCAACTGGCGCAGAGCGTGACTATGCCGTAGAGGGATTAAACTTGGATCTTGGGGAAGGAGAAACCTTGTGCATTGTCGGTGAGAGTGGCTCTGGTAAGTCGCTTTCTGCACGCGCGGTCATGGGTTTGCTCCCGGCACCCCATGTGAGTGTGAAAAAGGGTGAGATAAATTATAACGGCGAGGACATCGTACAAATTAGCTACGATCGCCTCCGAGAGATCAGAGGAAGTGAAATATCTATGATCTTTCAAGAACCGATGACAGCATTGAATCCAGTGATGACAATCGGCAAGCAAATTGATGAGGTCTTCCGATTCCATGTAAATATGTCCAGCAAAGAACGGGTACAACGGTCGCTAAAATTGCTCGACGACGTTCATCTTCCTGATCCTGAGAAAATAATTAGCGCGTATCCACACGAGTTGTCAGGGGGACAACGTCAACGTGCGATGATCGCAATGGCTCTGGCGCTTAACCCCAAAATCCTCATTGCTGACGAGCCAACAACAGCGCTCGATGTTACGACACAGGCTCAAATCCTCAAACTCATCAAGGAATTGCAACTTTCCTATAACACCGGAGTTCTATTTATCACCCATGATTTTGGAGTTGTGGCAGATATTGCTGACCGGGTGGTGGTTATGCAAGAAGGCNGGATTGTAGAATCCGGGACGGTTAAAAAGATTTTGAACGCACCCGAGGACCAATACACACAAGGATTAATCGCAGCTGTTCCGAGACTAAACCCACGTGAAGCACGGGTACTTTCAAGTGAAATAGCTCTTGAAGTTCGTGGCTTGAATAAAGTTTTTGGGGGAGAGCGAAGTTTCTTTGGTTTTGGGTTGCCACAACGCAAGGTCATTGCGGTTAAAGACGTTGAGTTTGATTTACGGCGAGGTGAAACACTTGGTGTCGTTGGCGAAAGTGGATCTGGCAAATCAACGCTGGCTCGCTGTGTTATTCGTTTACTAGAAAATGATGGCGGTAAAATTGTGCTTGAAGGTGTAGATTTGAATCAGCTTGATCGCGCGGAAATGAGGTCGTGGCGTGCAAAAATCCAAATGATTTTTCAAGATCCTTTTGCCTCGTTAAATCCCAGAATTAAAGTTGGCGACATCATTGCTCAGGGACCGATCATTCAAGGAGATAGCAAAGAGGTGGCACGTGAACGGGCACGTGAACTTATCTCTATCGTCGGTCTGGATGAACGCGCATTTGATCGTTTTCCACACGAGTTTTCAGGAGGGCAACGCCAGCGAGTTGGAATTGCACGGGCTCTGGCTTTAGACCCTGAAATNCTAATTGCCGATGAGCCCGTATCAGCATTAGATGTTTCTATTCAGGCACAAATTCTTAGCTTACTGGATGATATCCGTGATCAGATGAATTTGTCGATGATCTTCATAACACATGATTTACGTGTTGCAGCTCAGATTTGCGATCGTTTGGCCGTGATGCGCTATGGCGAGATTGTAGAAACCGGAGCCACCGCTGAGTTATTTGCAGCACCCCAACACAGTTACACTAAAGCTCTTATTTCCGCTGTCCCTGGACAAGATTGGAAGCAGGAGGGATCCGTTAATCAAGCCATCGTCCAGATGCCTCCGGTAGAACCCGCATAAAACAAAGTATAATAGATGGGGCAGACTTGAAAAACCCTGACTTAAAAGATCCATTTGGATCGATTGACACATTGTCAGAATCCTTCCAACAGGGTATTTTAACTCCCAGCAATGTGATGGAATCCCACCTCCAGCGCATTGAGGCACATGAACCCAAGCTCGGCGCATACCAGGCACTCTACATAGATTCGGCACTATCCGCTGCTGATGCAGCCAGCAAAGCTATTGCTTCAGGNCATCGTATTGGGCCCTTTCACGGAATACCGTTTGCGTTAAAAGATATTTTTGATCTTGAAGGACAGATAACAACTAACGGATCATTAGCATTGGCTGACAGAGTTTCAACAAAGACCGGCACCATTGTCCGTAGACTGGTNGCCGCAGGCGGTATTATCATNGGAAAATCAAAATCNGTTGAATGCGCATTTGGNGGTTGGGGAACAAATCAGCGAATGGGAACACCATGGAACCCGTGGGATNTAACCCACAAACGCGTTCCTGGTGGCTCATCATCTGGGTCTGCTGTCGCTCTCGCCGCAGGAATGGCCGTGTGTGCAGTCGGATCTGACACCGGTGGATCAGTTCGCCTTCCTGCGGCTTATTGCGGCATGGTGGGCTTGAAGGTAAGTGAAGGCAGACTTCCTTGCGATGGGATTATGCCGCTTTCGCAAACGCTGGACACTCCTGGCCCTATAACACAAACGGTTATAGATGCGGGACTTATGTTTCAAGTTATGGATGGTTGCGAAGGTTGGGCAATTGACCAGGAGCGGGCAAGTCATACAGGTTTGTTTGCGATGTTAGGGAAAGGTGTGGCAGGTTTGCGGCTCGGTAAGATAGACGAAAAAGAGCGTTTAAACTGTTCATCAGAAATTCTGGATAGTTATGACTTAGCGATTGAAGAACTTGAAAGACTGGGGGCTATAACCGAAGTATTTAATACGCCTACGCCTTACGAAAAATTAGCCAATGAAAATGGTGCTATCACCGCCATCGAAGCCTACCATAATCACGGTATATTGTTTGAGGATGCGGCTAAACCGATGGATGAAGATGTTCGCAAGCGGATGCTGTCAGGCAAAAAATACCTAGCGCATGATTATGTCCGGATGCTGGAAACAAGACGAATTTGCAGCAAAGCATTCGCTAAAAAGATGGCCGGATTGGACGCCATTCTCACCCCGACTATTACGTCGACTGCACCCATGTTGACTGAAATCGACCAGGATATATCACCTGGACATTTCACCCGNCCGTTCAATTANCTGGNAATGTGCGCCCTGGCACTTCCGGTAGGCTTGTCTGAAGGTGGCATTCCCACAAGCCTGCAAATTGTTGGTCGGGCAAATGATGAGTTGCTGGTGCTAAGAGTTGGTGCAGCACTGGAGGCAGAACTGTCACCAGTTGGACGTCCCGATATTGGTTAGAATAAACCTTAAATTTGGGAGTAAGAGCCAAAACATTTAATCCTAAATAATATTATAAAGATTTCTGTTCGAAAATAATCGCTCATGACAGAAGCAAAAGAAATAAATAAGATATAACTGTATGTGATTAAAAAGTTACATGTATGCAATTCACAGTGATAGCAAGATATGCTGCAAGTTTAAAAACATAATCAGGAATTCAATTAGATTAGTTTAGTTATTTATTTTTATCAGGCTTCCCTTGGGGACTTAAAAAATATATCAATATAGAAGTTATGNAATCATGTTTAATAATAGAAACTTAGAAACATATATTCGACATTTTTTGAGTTTCCTACATTTTTATTATGTTAAGTTTGGTCTTACCGAGCTGATTTTTGGTTAAATTTTTGTTACTAGAATAGGACTATATCATGAGAACCGTTCCATTGGTGGGTTACACAAGCAAGTTATCAGGGCGCCCAGGAAGCAAAATAGATTTTAAAATTTCAAGCCAGTCCCAATCCCCGATAAAGGCACAGCTATTTCGTTCAATCAGTGCCGATCCTAACCCGAAGGGCGTAGGTATTGTCGAAGAAAGCTGTGAGGAATTTTTCCCGGTGCAAACATTTGCTGGTCGCAATCAGCCATTTTACCCAGGATCATATGGCAAGACTGCAATCCCCGTAGCTATAACCGCTAAAAACGAATTCAAAGTTGCCCTATTGGTTTGGCCAACCCAATACTGCGTTCATAACCAGACCATGCTTGCAGTTGGGAAAACAGAATTACTCATGAATCCGGACGGTCATGCTGAATTAAGCTTTGGGGGTTATACGATTAGCGCACCGAAGCGGTTAAACCTGCATCACTGGTATAAGATTGATTGCTGTATCGGGGTAGAAGGACAGCTCAGCATTTCAGTAACTCTCCTGAAACAAAATTCCGCAACCCAAAATGTAGCGACGGCGAGCAGTAATCTGGTAGCGGGTTCAGGGATTGATATAGACGGAATAGTCAGCGTCGGGGCTAGAATTTCTTCAGGATCGGCCGAGCAGTTATTCAATGGCAAAATCGAAAATCCTCAAATTTGGGCCGATGGAAACCTTGTGGCAAATTGGGATTTTTCTGGCGATATATCGGGATCGTCTGTTACCGGAAATAATTGCCCNGACATGGATCTCGTCAACTCTCCTACCCGGGGTGTTAAGGGGGCTTATTGGGACGGAAGTGAGCACAACTGGAGACACAANCCTGAGCATTATGGCGCAATCCATTTTCACGAAGATGATATTTATGATTTTGGTTGGGAAACTGATTTTAGCCTCAAAATAACCAGCTCTATGCCTTCAGGCATCTACGTAATGAGAATTTCAAGTGATGACCATGAAGATGCTATGCCATTTTTTGTCTGCCCACCTTTGGGTAAGCCGACAGCCAAATTATGTGTCTTGGTTTCAACTTTTACCTATACTATTTACGGTAATCACGCTCGGCCTGAATATCATGCAGGATGGCGCGATCGAAGCAAAGACTGGGGGGCATATCCTCACAATCCAGCCGAATTTTCAAATTACGGCCTATCAACATACAATTTACACTGTGATGGTTCTGGAGTTTGCCATGCCTCTCATAAACGTCCATTGTTTAATTTACGACCTGGTTACATTACATTCTGTGAAGGAGATTGTTCTGGGTTACGACATTTTCAGGCCGACAGCCACCTCATCTCCTGGCTTCATGCTAAGGGCATTGATTACGATATTGTCACCGATGAAGAACTCCATAATGAAGGTGTGGATGCGATCAAGGATTACGCAGCCGTTACCACAGGAAGCCATCCTGAATATCACACAAGCCAGATGCTTGATGCGTTGACCGCTTACCGCGATAGTGGAGGTTCCTTTCTTTATCTGGGTGGCAATGGATTTTACTGGCGTATTGTACGCCATCGTGATGACAAAGACCTGCTTGAAATACGCCGTGCAGAAGATGGCTTGCGTGCATGGGCATCTGAGCCAGGTGAATATTACAATGCTTTTGATGGCAGTTATGGCGGCCTATGGCGTAGAAATGGACGCCCTCCACAACAATTAGTGGGTATTGGCTTTACAGCCCAGGGCATTTTTGTCGGAATGCCCTACAATCGAGTTTGTCATGACCCAGAATTCGACTGGGTGTTTGACGGTATCGAAGGCGATACTCTCGGTGACTTCGGCTTTAGCGGAAATGGAGCTGCTGGTTTTGAGTTGGACCGCATCGATCCAGCCCTTAGTGATGGCCTTAATCTTGCCGAGGGGAGTCGCATCACTGTACTCGCCCAATCCTACGATACAGCCAATAATTTTATGCTAGTGCCGGAAGAGCAACTTACCCATCTGACCAATTTGTCTGGTGGACCAGAAGGGNAGGCCAAGCGTGCTGATATGGTTTATTTTACCACCGAGGGTGGAGGCCAGGTTTTNTCAGTTGGCTCAATAACTTTTTGTGGGAGCCTGCCGTGGAATAATTACGACAATAACATCTCAAAGCTTTTAAGTAACGTGCTATCGCGTCTTATTGGAAGGGATGGTGTAGGAGTGATGTAGCTTTTCGCCATCTTTTACTTGTAAATTCAAATCATTTAATACTTTTAAATCTCCAAAAGACTTTGAGACATTTTGAAATTCTATTATATTTTCCATTGTAAGCAGCTTTATGTGATATTTAATTTGTTAAAGTATTGTTACTAGTTATTTTAGGAATATTAAAAATTTCCACATCTTTAATTATCTCTTGATTTGCCTTTTTCATCTCAACCAAAGTTGTGTGAGAAGTTGGCCCTTGTGCAAGCGAAGATGTGCCAACGTCTTTTGTTAGAACATTCGGATTACCATGACGATCCAAACTAATATCTTCATCTGGGTCAAACCAGGCTCCTGTTGATAACACAACAACTCCTGGCATCACATCATCTGTAATCTCTGCACCTGCTAAAACAGAACCTCTATCATTNCTCAANACAACTATATCTCCTNACTTAATACCCCTTTTATCAGCATCTTTAGAATTAATTAAAACGGGTTCTCTACCAGCTATTTTTCCATTTTGACTACTTATCGCATTATCCAGTTGACCATGTAAACGATGGGTTGGCTGGTTAGAAATGAGATGTAAGGGGTATTTATCTACTTTGCCAAGCCATTCATATGGTTCTAACCATTGTGGATGAGAGGGGCAATCACTCAAGTTGAAACTGGCAATAGTTTTTGAAGATATTTCTATCTTCCCTGAAGGTGTGTTTAAAGGATTTGTAATTGGATCTTGATAAAATTCTTTAAGCAAAACTTTTTTATTTTCAGAAGTCGGAACTTCAAAAAATCCGTTGTTCCAAAATTCTGAAAATTCAGGTAAATTTATTTTATATTCTTCGCAAATCTTTGATGATTCATTCCAAATGAATTTTATCCAATCCATTTCATTTCTGTTTTCAGTGAACAACTCTCCGAATCCAAGCTTACTTGCTAAACCGCTGAANATNTCATAGTCTGTTTTTGAGTCTCCAAAACTTTTCATTGCCTTAGTATTTGCGACAATTGTAGGGTCTCTTGGATTAAGCATTATATCGTTTCGTTCTAATGCAGTATTTGCAGGAAACACTATGTCAGCATGACGAGCTTGAGAGTTCCACCATATTTCATTGACGATGATCGTATCTGGTTTTTGCCATGCTTTAACCAAGCGGTTTAAATCTTGTTGATGATGAAAAGGGTTACCGCCTGCCCAATAAATTAACTTAATGTCAGGATAAATTAATTTTTTGCCGTCATAACTAAATTCACTGCCAGGATTTTCCAGCATTTCAGTTATCCTGGCAACAGGAATAAAATCTTTAACTTTATTCAGTCCTTGAGGCAAACTTTTCCAAGGAACTCTGGGGAATGAATCTCCAGTACTGTTAACACAAGAATATCCAAAACCAAACCCACCCGTTGCTGTACCTATACACCCAAGCATTGAAGCTAAAGTAATGCCCATCCACAAAGGTTGCTCACCTCGTGAGGCACGCTGCAGGCTCCATGACATTGAGATAAGTGTCTTTTTGGAAATAATTTTTTCTGCTAACTTATTTATTGAATCAACCGGAATTCCTGTTATTCCAGCTGCCCAATCTGGCGAGCATTCTGCATTATTTTTTCTGCCCATTACGTAGTCTGAAAATTCATCAAAGCCTACTGTATACTTTTTGATAAAATCTTTGTTGTATGAATCATCCTTTATCATAATGTAAGCCAGGCTTAACATCAAAGCAGTATCTGTGTTCGGCCTAATTGCGATTTGCTCTGCCTGTAGAAAATTTGGAGCGTCTGATTTTAAAGGACTAATATTAATAAAGTTTACTCCATTATCTATACATTTTTTTAAGCCTTTTTCAGTAACATGTTTTCCTACGCCTCCTGCTGAAACTTTTGAATTTTTTAAAGGCATTCCTCCAAACATGACTATTAATTCACATTCTGCTGATAACGCATCCCATGAAGTATGCTCCACTAAAGTGGAATACAAATCCAAACCAATTATATGAGGTAGTAGCGTTTGAGCTGCTGCATAAGAATAACTTTGATATGAAGAAGTAAAACCACCAAATAAATTAAAAAAACGATTTATCTGACTTTTAGCATGATGGAATCTGCCTGCACTAGCCCATCCGTAAGAACCCGCATACATAGCAGCATTACCATACTCATTCTTTACCCTGACTAATTCTGTCGAGGCAAGATTAAATGCTTCCTCCCAACTTATTGCAATAAATTCATCTCTTCCTCTTTTACCATCATTCTTAGCTTTACTCTCCAGCCACCCTCTTCTGACATGAGGTTGTTTAATTCTTAAATCATCTACTGCGGCATCTGCCAAGCCTAATCCAAATTCAGTAGGACTTGAATCTAACTCCCAGTTTTCAAGTTTTATTTTATTAGTTCTATCTTGAGAAACTTTGTAAGTCCCCCAGTGTGTGCTGGCGTATTTTGGCATCTAAGCTATTGATTTTTTATTTATTCTGTTAATATTTTTCTGCAAGAATAATTACTGAAGACGTTAAACATGTTGTCATAATCTGGTTTAGTTATTTATCATTCATCTTCGGCAACAGGTGACGAACGAAAGCAAAAACAGATTGTCCGGATTCATCGTGGGGTATTAATTGCCTCTCCATTTAGTCTAGGATTTTACGCTTGCTTGAAGGACAAAGCAGATCCATTGCAGGACGGCGGCAACTTTGCTTTAAAGGAGAAGTTTCAATGTTTATACTATCGTTTCGGACATCAACAATCTTCTTGGTCCGTACTGCGGCAACTGTTGTCAGGCAGGATAATCCATCATCAAGAGAGAATGGATTTATGATCTTATTAGCTGGAAGTAAGGCAACCTTGGATTTCATTGTTCCCACAAGCAAACCTTTAAAAGCCGGCTTGTGGGTAATCCGTTGATTTTCCTTTAATCTGCTTAATTTTTATTAAATATGCTAATTTATTTTATGCAAATCAACTGTCATTAAAGCAAAATGCCAATTGCTCCAAAGAGAACTACTGTCAGGACAAGTCCGGATGTTATGACACCTTTAACGGAGGCCATTGGTCCGGGTTTACCGACTATTCCATTAACTTCAAGCAAGCCGATAATTATNGTCAAAACCCAAAATAGTCCTGAATAATTTGTATCCTCTGTCACTGCAAGAGGGAAGTGACTTGCTGCACCCATAAAGAGCAGCATCGGAATGGAAAANAATGTGTTTGTTCTGGAAGCCAATGCTGCTTTTGCTGCACAACCTGCGGCTTCAGNCAAAGCCTCTCCACCGTCTGCCACTTGATTTGTAGAAGCAATGACAACTTGTTGTTTTGGCCAGATNATCATCCANACATTCAAAAACATAAATGTTCCAAGAGCNGCTCCGGTAAGAATCAAAATCCCNNAGGATGACGCNTAAATATCCCAGCCTTTCATTCCTTTGGAGATCAGGATCAAAGTTCCTGCAAGGAAAGTATACATGGCNCCCCATCTAAACCACCATAAAGCGCGAGGCACAAGTTTTTGCACNGCTGCGGTTTTTGAAGAACCGTCAGTTTCTTTAAACCATTCCCCCTGTATAAAATTAAAATAATATAACAGGCCAATCCAAGTTATACCTGCCAACAAATGTGTCCAACGTAACAATAAATACCAACCATCAACAGAGATGATTTCCATAGCTCCTCCTAATTATTAGATTAAAAACTTATATTTTGACATTGTTCATCAACAAATTTCAAGCAAATATAAACACATCCTAAAAACTTTTATCAGCAGGAATTTAATTCTAGTATCCTATTTAAGCTAAACCTTTTAGTGGAGTAAAAATTTTAGCTGCAGAAGAAGACTTCAGGATCCGCACAACTCAGTACTGAATCTTAGGTTGAAGAAGGATCCGGTTTTTAATGTGGAAAGCTAAAATATAANCTGAAGGAGATTCAGGTCTACTGTNTCAAACTGCTACCCAGCAACTCCAGCAAATCCTCCACCGTGGTTCCTAGGTTGTGGTGAAAAGAATAATCCAGCTGAAAATCAGACATTAATGTGTAGTGTTTATTGCGGAAAGACAGTAAATCTCTGTAACATCTGCTGAGGGATTTTTGAGGAACTTCCCCTTTAGCAGGTAGATATTTCCCGTTCCAGATGACCGGTTTTGGATCCTGAAGGTAGGTCTCAAAAAGTTCTTCCTGTTTATTGACAGGCAGATTCAGGAGAACNGTCCGTGTCAGCTTCCGCAAACGTTTGAGCAGTGTTTCTTCAAGATAAATCAAGCTCCCCGTCGTGTCAACCACCACCGGTTTATCTTTTTGACTACCGTGTTCGAGCTCTTCGCAGATCTGTGTGATAACTTCTTTTTCAAGTTCAAGATACAGTGCTTCCGCATCCTGATAGCCTTCCGAATAAGGCTGTCCCATCCATTTTGCGAGGTTCAGTGTAGCTTTACCTTTCTTACCCAGTTCTGTCCCGAGACGATCTGCAATCAGTTCATCACAACTGTATCTGCGGT
>JGI26270J51728_1000748_pt1 | contig 14171 bp, 13 predicted proteins | sample SaaInlLV_10m_DNA_2_FD_51728 | JGI IMG/M metagenome (IMG submission 51728) | reverse complement strand
AAGCTTCTTAGCAAATCTTATGTTTTCTTCTTTACGCAATTCGTATTCTTCCGTTGGATGAATATTCGGGTTGTAAAAAAAGATGGTTGTTTCAATCTCTGAAGCCGCTAAAGCCTCCATAATCTCGCCTGCACAAGGGGCACAACACGAATGCATTAATAATTTACTTTCACCATTTGGCGTGGTGAGTTGAGGGCGCTCATAGCCTTTGAGTGTGTAATCTACTTGAGACATTGTTTTAGATTTTTCAAAACTTCCCAAGCTTCACGCTTGAGCTGCTCATTAACTAAAATTTCACTCGGATGATAAGTAGAAAAATGTTGCTCAGAAGATGACGTCAAACCTTTACTCATCAACAATACCGTTTTGGCGTTGTACAGTCCAAGTGCCTGGTTTAAGTCATCGACATTAATACTAAGACACTTAATATCCTTTTGCTTTAGGCCAATTGCACCCAGCATTTTAAATAAAAAATCTTGATATTTTCCCGATTGACAAAATGAATAAGGATTATCGGTTTCAATCGCCAAACATACCGTATTGATTTTATCCACACCAAGGTCTTTTGCTTTGGTTGGTGCGTGCAAAAACTCAGGCACATCAAGTGCTTCTAAATAACGAGACCTTAACGCTTCATTCATACTTGAGGATGCGCCCTGTCAGTTGCTGCCATGACTTTATTCAGTGCATGAATGTACGCCTTAGCACTAGCAGTAATAATATCGGTATCCGCACCTTGGCCATTAATAATACGGCCATTATGCTCTAGACGAACATTAACTTCGCCCAATGCATCAGTACCTTGGGTTACGTTAGAAACTGAATAAAGTTGTAAATTTATCTCAAAATCCACCAATGAACTAATAGCACTAAAAGTAGCATCTACTGCACCTGATGTTTTTGCAGTAGCGGTTTGCTCCTTATCATCAACAGATAAAACAACCGTAGCTGTATTTTCTTCACCCGTTTCAGTGCACACTTTCAAAGACACTAGCTTAATTGATTCATTAATTGCCTTCCGTTTGTGTCTCAGACACCAAGGCTTGCAAATCTTCATCAAAAATTTCATGTTTTTTATCCGCTAACTCTTTGAAGCGTCTAAACGCATCGTTCAGACTTTCCTCTGAATCAAACTCAACGCCCAACTCGGCTAATCTAACCTTAAAGGCATTACGCCCTGAATGTTTGCCCAAAACCAGCTGATTGGCGTTCCAGCCCACGTCTTCAGCACGCATAATTTCATACGTTTCACGATGCTTAAGCACGCCATCTTGATGAATACCAGCCTCATGTGCAAATGCATTAGCACCAACAATGGCTTTATTCGGCTGCACAATAAATCCGGTAACACTGGATACTAAGCGTGAAGCAGACAAAATATGAGTGGCATCAATATTAGTATCACAATCAAACACGTCTTGGCGCGTACGCACCGCCATAACCAATTCTTCAAGTGAAGTATTACCCGCACGCTCTCCTAATCCATTAATGGTGCATTCAACTTGACGTGCTCCATTAAGTACAGCAGATAGAGAGTTTGCCACTGCTAGACCTAAATCATTATGACAATGTGCCGAGAAGATAGCTTTGTCAGAATTTGGAACTCGTTCAATAAGCGACTTCATTGTTGCGCCAAATTGATGCGGAATGTTGTAACCAACTGTATCAGGAATATTAATCGTGGTCGCACCTGCATCAATTGTTGCTTCGATAACACGACAAAGGAAGTCCTCGTCCGATCGACCCGCATCTTCGGGTGAAAATTCCACATTATCGGTGTATTGTCTAGCACGTTTAACCGCACGAACAGCTTGCTCTACCACTTGATCTGGCGTCATATTAAGTTTCATCTTCATGTGGATATCGCTGGTAGCAATAAAGGTGTGAATACGTGCTGAGTTGGTATTTTTTAATGCCTCTCCTGCTCGATCAATGTCCTTATCTAGCGCCCTTGCCAATGAACAAATGGTGGAATCTTTAACTGCATTTGCCACTGCTTGAACAGCTTCAAAATCACCCACTGATGCAATAGCAAAACCTGCCTCAATCACATCGACTTTCATTTTTTCTAATACTTTGGCAATCCGTACTTTTTCATCTTTAGTCATCGATGCACCTGGAGATTGCTCTCCATCACGAAGGGTTGTGTCAAAAATAATTAGCTTGTCAGACATTTAAGTCTCCTGTATTTTGTGTGTTTTATTTTAATTTTTGGGGTGCGAGACTTTTCAGTCATGCGCGTCAATGAATTATGCCTTATGGCAATAATCGTTTTGAGAGCAAAAGGACGCTTTGCTTAATCTGATATATTGTAACTTGATGACTCATAACGCGCATTATAAAGCAATATCAAGATTTTTTTGCTCGTTTTTTTAATTGGCGTTTTTTTCTCACTTCAACCATGGTCATAATTAAACCTGATATGGCATAAGCAAAAAAGAAAACAAACAAAATTGCACTTGGCCATAAGGTAACGACAATGATAATTAAAGTAGCAATCAATAATAATTTAAAAGAAGATCTACCTTTTAAATTGATTTCTTTAAAACTGTAATAACGAATATTGCTCACCATCAATACACCAGCACTGACCAGAATAATCCAGCTTACAAGTGTCAAGTATTGATCGTAATCAGTAATACCGATACTCTCTTTGGTCCAAACCATGCCGGCAATCAGGGCAGCAGCAGCAGGCGAAGGCAGGCCTTGAAAATAACGTTTATCTTCAACACCAATTTGAGTATTGAATCGGGCTAAGCGTAATGCACCTGCAGCTGTATACACAAATGCACCCAACCAGCCAACCTTGCCTAAATCGCCAAATTGCCAAAAATACATAAGTAATGCCGGCGCCACACAAAATGAAAGCATGTCAGCCATAGAATCGTATTGTTCACCAAATGCACTTTGAGTATTGGTTAAACGGGCAACACGACCATCTAAACCATCAAACACCATGGCAACAAAGATGGCAATTGCAGCATCTGAATATTGGCCTTTAGTGGCAAGAATAATGGCAAAGAAACCGGCAAACAAACCGAATGTTGTTAAAACATTGGGCAGTAAGTAAACTCCTCTTTTTACTTTTTGGGTTGTCATAATGCTTTAAATTATAACGCCCAACTGAGTTGGGCGTTATAAAGTCTCACAAAAAGTTTTTTTTAGTTCTTAGATTGATCAACAATCTTGTTAATCCAAGGCATCATAGATCGTAGCGACTCACCAACTTTTTCAATTTGATGCTGGCGCTGAACTTCACGACGTGCCGGCAAATCACCTACATTAGCCACAAACTCTTTAGCGAATGAACCATCTTGAATTTCACCTAAGATTTTTTTCATTTCCACTTTAGTCTCATTCGTAATAATGCGTGGTCCACGTGTTACATCACCATATTCAGCTGTGTTAGAAATTGAATAACGCATATTAGCAATACCACCCTCATACATTAGATCAACAATTAGTTTTAGCTCATGCAAGCACTCAAAATACGCCATCTCTGGCTCGTATCCTGCTTCAACCAAAGTCTCAAACCCTGCCTGAACTAAAGCTGTTGTACCACCACACAAGACCACTTGCTCACCAAATAAATCCGTTTCTGTTTCTTCTCTAAATGAAGTTTCCAAGATGCCTGTGCGACCACCGCCAATTGCTGACGCATAAGACAATGCAATGTCTTTTGCTGTGCCAGATACATCTTGCTGTACAGCGATCAAATCAGGAATACCGCCACCTTTTTCAAATTCTGAACGCACGGTATGACCTGGTGCTTTAGGGGCAATCATAATGACATTAAGGTCAGCCCTTGGGCTAATCATTTCATAATGAATATTCAAACCGTGTGCAAAAGCCAGTGTTGCGCCGTTCTTAAGGTTCGGCTCAATATTATCGGTATAAATTTTAGCTTGGAATTCATCAGGTGCAAGAACCATCACCAAGTCTGCCCAAGCAGTTGCATCTTCGATGGACTTAACTGCTAAACCTGCATTGGTTGCCTTCTTCTCGCTAGCAGATCCAGCTCGAAGACCGACGACCACATCAACACCCGAATCTTGTAAATTGTTTGCATGAGCATGNCCTTGTGAGCCATAACCAATAATTGCAACTTTCATGTCTTTAATGATATTTAAATCTGCATCTTTATCGTAATATCTATTCATTTTTTCCTCTGTATTTAAAGCACTTAATGTACCTTGTTGTTTAACTTTCTCTTCTTTGGCAAACGCCAGTAACGCCTGTTCTAGAAACCTCTAAAATTTTAGATGCATCCAGTGAATCTAAAAATTCATTAATTTTCCTGCTTTTTCCTGCCAGCTCGATAACATAAGTATCTTCCGATACATCGACAATCTTGGCTGAAAATTCATCAATTTGTTTGTCAATATCAGCTTGAGTATTTTGATCAACATCAACCTTAACCAGCAATAATTCACGCTCAATGTGTTCTGTNGCAGTTAAGTCCGTTACCTTGACCACGTCAATTAGTTTATCAAGCTGTTTAACAATTTGCTCAATGATGCCGTCATTACCCACACTTACAATGGTCATGCGCGAAAGTGTCTCGTCATTAGTAGCCGCCACGGTTAACGATTCAATGTTAAAACCTCTGGCAGAGAAAAGTCCTGCAACTCTAGAGAGAGCACCTGCTTCATTTTCTAACAATACTGAAATAATGTGTCTCATCTCTTTACACCAGGTTTAACCCTTCATCATTGGTTGAAGCCATCTTATCACGTCCAGCTAATAACATCTCATTGTGTCCGGCGCCTGATGGGATCATCGGAAATACATTCTCACTAGGATCAGTCAGGATATCTAAAAATACCGTGCGATCTTTTTGTTTAAACGCCTCAATTATTGCTGGCTTTAGATCATCTTCTTTTTCTACCTTAATGCCAATATGGCCATAACTTTCAGAAAGTTTTACAAAATCAGGTAAAGCTTCCATGTAAGACATTGCGTAGCGTTTTTCATAAAAAAACTCTTGCCACTGACGCACCATGCCTAAATAGCCGTTATTCAGATTAATAATCTTAACCGGTGTGTTATATTGCAGCATGGTTGAAAGCTCCTGAGTCATCATTTGAATACTACCCTCGCCCGTCACACAAGCAACATCCATATCAGGAAATGCAAGTTTCGCACCCATTGCTGCCGGCAAACCAAAACCCATCGTACCCAAACCACCGGAATTAATCCAACGACGCGGTTCATCAAAGTGGTAATATTGTGCCGCCCACATTTGATGCTGCCCAACATCACTGGTTACAATGGCCTTACCCTTTGTTATTTCATACAAAGTCTCAATAACCGTTTGTGGTTTAATCACACCCTCTTTAGTTTTATAAGCCAAAGAATCAACACTCCGCCACTTAGCAATGAGCGACCACCAAGTGGAAATATCAGCTGTCTTTTTATCTTTTAAAGCACTAATAAGATCTTGTAAAACCATTTTAACTTCGCCTACAATCGCCACGTCAACTGCAACGTTTTTACCGATAGAAGAAGGATCTATGTCGATGTGAATAATTTTTGCAGTTGGGCAAAATTTATCAATATTCGCGGTAATTCGATCGTCAAATCTTGCACCAAGTGCAATCACGCAATCCGAATCGTGCATTGCCATATTGGCCTCATAAGTGCCGTGCATACCAAGCATGCCTAAAAATAGTTCATCGTTTGCTGGGTAAGCGCCTAAACCCATTAGAGTTTGAGTAATTGGGAAGTTGAGTTGGCGCGTAAACTCCCTTAGCTCTTGATAAGCATTGCCAATCACACAACCGCCGCCAGCATAAATAATAGGTTGTTTTGCTCCAATGATTAAATCGACCGCTTTGGAAATCTGACCGCTATCACCTTTAACCACTGGCTGATAAGAGCGCATATTAACCGTATCTGCGTAAGTAGGTTCGTCAACTTGAGCAATGGTAATGTCTTTAGGGATATCGATCAACACCGGACCAGGGCGACCCGTTGTGGCAATGTGAAATGCTTTTTTAATGGTTGAAGAAATTTTATTAATGTCTTTAATCAAAAAATTATGTTTCACACATGAGCGCGTGATACCCACTGCATCTACTTCTTGAAAAGCATCGTTACCAATCAGTGGCGAAGGTACTTGACCTGAGATAACCACCATTGGAATGGAATCCATATAAGCGGTTGCAATGCCGGTCACTGCATTGGTAATACCAGGACCTGAGGTTACCAACACTACACCCGGTTTACCACTTGCTCTGGCGTAGCCATCCGCAGCATGCGCTGCCCCTTGTTCATGGCGAACAAGAATGTGCATAATGTCATCTTGCGAATCCAATGCATCATAAATATGCAACACGGCACCACCTGGATATCCAAAGATATGGTCCACACCCTCTCTATGAAGGCTGTTTACCAGTATTTGAGCGCCATTTAACTTCATTGCTTATATTAAGAATAAAAAACTTAACAATTATACCTAAGGAGTGCTTAGTTTAAACGTCTGTTTATAGGGAATTTTGCCAATCTTCAGAGTAGAATTGGATCGGTGAATCTTTAGATTCGAACGTTTCAATGGACCAAGTATCTGGCCTTTCAAGAATGGCTGAAAGCAACTGATCATTCAACAGATGTCCTGTTTTATAGCCTTCATAATGGCCAATCAAATTAGAGCCTAATAAATACATATCGCCCACAATGTCTAAAATTTTATGCTTAACAAATTCATTTTGATAACGCATACCATCTTCATTTAACACGTCATCATCACTAAGTGCAATGGCGTTATTCATGCTAGCACCCAGTGCTAAGTTTTGCCTTTGCATCATTTCCACATCTTTCATATAACCAAAAGTTCTGGCTCTAGAAATCTCTTTTAAATAAGATTGTTGTGCAAAATCAATGCTAAGTTTTTGGCCACTTTCTTTTACTTTTTTATGTTCAAAATCAATCTCTAATGTTACCTTAAAGCCTTCATAAGGAGAAACCTGAGCCCATGCATCTTCATTTTCAATTCTTACTGTGTCGTGAATCACAAAGAACTTTTTATGCGCATCTTGGTCTTCAATTCCTGCAGACTGAACTAAGAAAATAAACGGCGCAGAAGATCCGTCCATAATCGGCACTTCAAATGAATCCAATTCAACCAAAACATTGTCGATACCGAGCGCTGAAAATGCGCTCATTAAATGCTCTACAGTGGAAACTTTCACACCTTGATTCTCAAGCCCCGTGGAAAGCACCACTTCATTAACAAAAGCATTGTGCGCTCGCACTAATTTACCGCCGACATCCATACGCCTAAAAACCACACCGTGGTCAATTTCCGCCGGTACAAGTGTCATGTTGACAATATTACCACTATGGATACCAATACCACGCGCCTTAACCGCCTTTCTAATTGTTCTTTGCTTAATCATTATTTTAAAATTCTCTGAACTTACCCTTGATTTTATCTAAAAGGCCGGTCTTTTCTTGATTGTACCACTTCTAGATAAGACTCATTGCCTTCATATAACAATAGTCCCAGTGCTGATGCATAAATTGGATTTGAAATTATTGCCACATTACCGGTAATTCTATTCTCATTCACTCGACCTAGTTTTGTTTTTGTACTCGTGGATTTCATGAACAGTTCAGCACAACCGGGTATTTTCGATGCACCGCCCGTTAAAACAAAGCCCGCCTTTAAATTATATTTTTTGCTATTAATCTCTTTTCTGATATCAGAAAACAATTTTGAATAAGATTTTTTAACAACCTCTATCAAATCATAACTTGATAAATAACGTTCTTGAGAATTATGATTTTGAAAAAATTCTATTAATTTATCTTCTTTAGGTAAACTAACTTGAACATGGCCGTGCTCAATTTTCAAGCTCTCAGCCTGCTCAAGCGAGGTATCAAACGCATAAGCAATGTCTTCAGTGATTTTGTTTCCACCCAAAGGAACAATAGCACTATAAGCTAGCCCTCCTTTTATGAAAATTGAGAAATTACTAACTCCAGCGCCAATGTCAACCAAGCAAACGCCATTTTCTTTTTCTTCTTTAGCGATGCAAGCTTCGCTAATGGCCATGGAGTCTAAAACAATTTGCGTCGCGCCTAAATCACTTTTAGAAATACCCTGCATAACGTTTTCTACATTGCGCTCAGAAACGCTCACAATGTGCATATTTGCCTTTAGTGTTTGCGCCTCCATTCCAATTGGCTGATGAGTGACCAAACTATCGGGCGAACCATCGTTAATAATAAAATCATTAACGACACTGTGAAGTTCTTCGTTATTAGCTGGAATGGTTACAGCAGAAGCTAACTCTATGGCTGAGATTACTTTATTTTTAGTAATTTTTCCCTTGATGCGTAGAGGAGAACTGTGATTAATTACACTCAAACAAGCATCGGAAATATTAATACTGACATTGGCATTAATTAGATTTATATTGCAACTTTTACCAACCTCTTCCATGGTTTTCTTAATAACCTTGGAAACCAGATCTATATCAGTAATCAGCCCCTTATCAACGCCTAATGATGGATTTTTAGCGTAGTCTTTAACCTGCAGTTTGCCTTTTACCTCCTCAGCAACCATAACCACTGTTTTGCTTGTGCCAATATCAATACTAATAATAAATTCATCAGCCATCGTTTTAATTTAGTTTCGACTGAACTGTGAAATCCAACCATTCATACAAGTGATCCAGCGTTACACTGGAGCCACTCAGTAAGCGCTTAAATTTTTTGGCATTTTTCTGTCCATGGTACAAACCTAGAATATGCCTTGTCATCGCTCGAATGGGTACGCCCTGTTGGGACTGTGCTTTCATATAATCAATAAAGCTTAATAATACTTGTTCTCGACTTGTGATTGAAGAGGATTGATGATAAATTATCTCGTCCACATCCGTTAACAAATAAGGCTGATGATAGACGGCTCTACCAAGCATTACGCTATCTACTTTTTCTAAATGCTTACATGCATCATCCAAATGATTGATACCGCCATTGATACCAATGGTTAAACTCGGAAAATCTTGTTTAATTTGATACACCCAATCATAATTAAGAGGTGGTACGGTACGGTTCTCCTTTGGGCTCAAGCCTTTTAACCAAGCCTTTCGAGCATGAATAATAAAAGTATCGCAACCGGATTTTTCAACCAAACTGATAAAGTTAGTTAATTCATCATAACTTTCCATGTCATCCACACCAATGCGCGACTTAACGGTTATCGAAAGATTGCTTGCTTGTTTCATGGCATCTACACAATCTGCCACCACTTGTGGTGTGTTCATTAAACAAGCACCAAAACTACCGGACTGTACACGGTCCGATGGACAACCTGCATTAATATTAACCTCATCATAGCCCCAATCTTGGGCAATTTTAGCNCACCGTGCCATCTCATCAGTATCACTACCACCAAGTTGCAAAGTCAAAGGATGTTCATCCTGATGATAATCCAACAAGCGCGCCTGATCACCATGTAAGATAGCTTTAGTGGTAATCATCTCTGTATAGAGTTGTGTGTGCTTTGACATTAAACGATAAAAATACCGACAATGCCGATCGGTCCAATCCATCATGGGTGCCACACTAAATTTATGCGGATAACTCATTGACTAACGTTTGAACAACAAAATCAATACTGCTAGTAACAACCGTAGCGCGATCACCCTTAAAATTTTGCGTGATACTAAAATACCTACCTTGCACACAAAAGCCAAAACAAACCATGCCCACTGGTTTGTCTTTTGTGCCTCCGGTTGGTCCGGCAACACCAGTAACAGACGCGCCGATATTACTGTTTGAGTTTTTAACCAGACCCTTTACCATTTGCAAAGCCGTTTGTTCACTCACCGCACCAAATTGCTCTAAAGTCAATGCATCAACACCAAGCATATCTATTTTTGCTTGATTGCTATAAGTGATGTAACCTCGGTCAAAATAAGCGGACGAACCGGATACGCTGGTTAATAACGCAGATAAATTGCCACCCGTGCAAGACTCTGCCACTGAGATGGTGAATGACTGATCAATCAATAAATCGCTTAAATTTTTTATTTTCATTTTAACGCTGAGTGGACAATTTCAAAAATATCATTGGATAAATCATCAATGGCTAAGATGGATTCTAATTGTTGTTTTTGTAGATCTCTTAACTCAGGCGTATAGCGTTTCCAATGGTTATAAATGCTCACTAATCTTGCGCCAATTTGTGGATTAGAACCATTGAGTTTAATGATCACTTCGGTCAACAACTCATAACCTTCTTGATTATGGAACTGCACAAAATTTTGCGTAAAACCACCAACCACACTGCGTAAGCGATTAGGTGTATTAAATGAAAACAGCTCATGTTTCATGAGTTGCCTAATGCCATTAACACTCATCATGGGTGATAATGATTGTGCACTAAACCACTTATCCATTACTTGAACGTCTTTTTTATACGTCTCGAAAAATTTTTCAATTGCTTTATCTTTATAAGGGTTGTTGACACTCAATAACGCATTAAAACTAGAAAGTCGATCACTCATACAATTAGCATTGTTAAATTGATCATAAGCCAATTCAAATTTACCCGCCTTAGTCAGATAATACAGACAAATATTTTTTAGCGATCGGGCGCCTACCGCTTCTGGCGTAAGCTCATGGTCATCATCGCCATTAAGATTGGTATAAATGTTTAAAAATAACGATCCAAACCGATTGATCAATTGATCAATAACCGCTTCTCGTTTACGCTTAACTTCAACCACATCAATCTCATCAACGCGTAAATGAATAAAGCGCTCAGACGGTAAAGTAATCATTTCACACACTAAAGAAGGGTCTTTCACGTTATTAAGTATGTTTTCAAGCGCATCAAACAAAGATGTTTCATCAATTTGATCCGGTTTAAGAATTAACAACAACCACAACTCTTGAACATTGTCCCATCGACTGAAGGAATCCGTATCATTCTCAATTAAAAAAATTCTTTGCGCAAGTGTCAAATCTGATTTTAGTTTAATTGGCGCTGAAAAACCTCGGAGCCAAGATGGAGTTGGCTCGTGTTCTAAATTATTAAAATGATAACTTTGCTCGCGCTCACTCAACACCAACACGCCTTGATCAACTTCACCGCCCTGATCATTTAACAAACCATAGCGAATTGGTAAATAATACGTATACTCTCCCAATTGTTTAATCGTCACACAATAAGAGTGGCTGTCTACATTGTAATTGGTCTTAATCTCCACCTCGGGTGTTCCTGGTTGTGAATACCATGTCATGAATGCATCAAAATTAAAATCATTGGCATCATTCATGGCACTAATAAAATTATCGATGGTCACCGCTTGCCCGTCATGTCGCTCGAAATAAAGTTTCATGCCTTTTTGAAAACCATCTTCACCTAAGAAGGTGTGGATCATACGAATAACCTCTGCACCCTTCTCGTACACAGTAAAGGTATAGAAATTATTCATCTCAATGTAGGACTCGGGTCTGACCGGGTGTTTCATTGGCCCAGCGTCCTCGGCAAACTGAAAAGTACGTAAGCCATTTACGTCTTCAATACGCTTGATCGATCGTGAATGCAGATCAGAAGTAAATTCTTGATCCCTGAATACAGTTAGACCCTCTTTTAAACTGAGTTGAAACCAATCCTGACAAGTGACTCGATTGCCCGTCCAATTATGAAAATACTCATGCCCAATCACCGCTTCCACATTAATAAAATCTTTATCCGTTGCGGTCTCAGGATTGGCTAATACGTAAGTGGAATTAAAAATATTTAACCCTTTATTCTCCATCGCTCCCATGTTGAAATCATCAACCGCCACAATCATATACACATCCAAATCATATTCAAGACCAAAACGCTGCTCATCCCAGGCGAACGAGCGCTTAAGTGAATCCATGGCAAATTGGGTTTTATCAATATTGTGTGCTTCAACGTAAATCTTAAGCGCCACCTCATTACCTGATAGAGTCGTATATGCATCTTCCAACACTGCAAAATCTCCCGCCACCAAAGCAAATAAATAACAAGGCTTGAGACTTGGATCGTGCCAAGTAACTTCCCCAGGTTTGGATTCGATTAAATTACCATTGCTAAGTAAAACTGGATAACGCTTAAAATCAGCTTTAATGTGCGTGGTAAAGACACTCAATACATCAGGTCTGTCTAAGTAATAAGTAATCTGCCTAAAGCCATGAGCCTCGCATTGAGTACAAAAATTACCACTGGATTGATACAATCCATTTAGACTGGTATTTTTTTCAGGGTGAATGCGTGTATTAATTTTTAAGACAAATTCAGCTGAAAGATCGCTTAATTCCAAACCGTCTTTAACCAACTTATAATTAGGCTCAACGCCATTAATCAGAATGGAAATTAACTCCAAATCAACACCGTTTAAGAACAAAAAGTTAGACTTATTTTTTAAATTTGGATTCTGATAATAACTCACCTCAGAGGAAACGATTGTCTTATCTTCAGATAATTCAAAACTAAGTTCAGTCGTATGAACTAGGTACTCACTGGGAGTATAGTCCTTACGATAAATGGGTTGTGGCTCTAAAGTACTAACAACAACACTCCTAATACAATTCTATAAAAAACAAATGGCATAAGACCAATTGTGTCTAACAACTTAATAAAAAAAACAACGGTGAAATAGGCACTAATTGCTGAAATGGAAAAACCCAACACCAACAATAACCAATTAAATGAATAAGACTGGTGATACAAATCTAACAACATCAACATGGCTGAAAGTGTGATTACCGGAATGGAAAGCAAAAACGCAAACTGAGTAGACATTTGACGAGACAAGCCTATCAATAAACCAGCTGTAATCGTAATGCCAGATCGTGAAGTGCCAGGAATCAACGCCAAAGCCTGCATCGTACCCACAAAAGCAACGTCTGTCCATCTTAAACCTTCTCTAGGGCTGTTGTTCTTTGAATCCATCCAACTGGAAAAACCTAACAACAAACCAAACACTAAAGTTGAATAAGCGATGATTTCAGTTGATCGTAAATTAACCTCAATAAAATCTTTAAATATCAACCCTGCTATGCCAACTGGAACAGTGCCCAGTAAAACACCCCAAGCTAATTTTGACTGGCCAACGGTTTGTCTTTTAACAACTGAATAATAAAAATCATAAGACAACTCTCTAATGGTGGATTGGTAATAAAACACAACCGCACTTAAAGTGCCCATGTGCACCACCACGTCAAATGCCAAACCTTGATCAGGCCAGTCTGACAGCTTAGGCACTAGGATTAGATGGGCTGAAGAAGAAATGGGTAAAAACTCACTCAAGCCCTGAATTAATGCCAATACAATGGTTTGAAAAATATCCATATTACAGTTTATGCCTTAAATCTTGTTCTTTAAATCCTTTTAATTTTACTTGGCATTTTTTTGTCAACGCCAATACTTTAAAACTCTCTCCCATGGCACTGGGTAATACCAATTGTTTAATTTGCTGTGCCAAAGTAATACGTCTATTTTCATCAGTTTCAGCTAATAAATATTCATCAATTCCCAATGAAATTAAAAACATCGCTTGCGTAGCATAACCAACAATGCTGAATCCACTACTTTGAGCTTGATCAGCCATGTCTGAAAAATTAACCGAAGTGGTAATGTCTTGCTCACCCACATGCATAAAAGGATCATCACCGGCTTTATGTTGATAATAACACCTCAGTGTGCCTTCACCACGTTGAGGGTGAAAATACTCATCTCGACCCATGCCATAATCAATTAACAACACCAGGCCTTGGTCAACAATATCACTAAGTGACTCTACCCAGGCCATTGCTCTAAGATTAACTTCAGTGGTATACCCTTGTTCAACTTCATTCGGCAATAACACTTTACCATCGGTGTAAGGATGATCAAACATTTGCCACTGTAATTGATCGTTCTGACAATCCACACCCAGTTCGACAAAATTATCTTGTTTTTTAATGAGGCGTTTAGCTGGCATTGCATCCAAAACCTCATTTGCAATCACCACCCCTGCAAAATTATCAGGAAAAGTATTCAGCCACACCACTCTATCAAGTAGTTCAGGTAAAACCCTGGTGATTGTTTCTTTCTGTCGGTGTTTAAGCTCAGCGCTAAGTTCTAAAATGTAGTATTTATTTGGTAGTTTTTCGAGTCGACCCAATTCAAATAAAACTTGCGT
>JGI26270J51728_1000695_pt1 | contig 15017 bp, 16 predicted proteins | sample SaaInlLV_10m_DNA_2_FD_51728 | JGI IMG/M metagenome (IMG submission 51728) | reverse complement strand
TGACCCTACGGTTTTGCTACGGTTTCTACGGTTTTGATTTCGGTGATTTCGGAAGATAAATATCATAGCGGGTGCTTTTACCTGTTATTTGAAAGTCAGGCTCTCTATCACTGATAAATTTGGCTTTGCGGGGGCGCTTGACGATGACTCTCTTTTTTGCAACTTTAAGGGCTGCATTCAGTAGATCTATATCTGTTGACAGAGTGGCTGGTGTAGCATTATCGAAGAGCAGCTCTCGCAGCAGTCTCATCTCTTTCGTGGGGAGTGCGCTTTTTTTGGTGTGAGGATACATAGGGTCAAGGTAACAGATATCGGGCGGCGTGTTGAGATGAGACAGATATGCCACTCCATCCATCTGCTGTAGTGACATTCTCTTTGCTATTTCTGAAACTGTCTGTTCACATTCAGCTCGCTCCAGCCCATCTTTTAGAAGTGCCGCTATTATCTCTGAACGCTCTACCATCGTAACATGACAACCAAGTGAGGCAAGTACAAAGGCATCTGCGCCTAACCCTGCGGTGAGATCTATGATGGTTGGTTGTATCGAGGTAGACGGTCCCCCTTTTTTAAGTCCTACCGCTTTTGCTATAAGCTGCCCCTTGCCACCGCCGTACTTTAATCTATGAGCAGACTTTCCCACACTAAAGTCGACACAGATCGCGCCGTCCCGACTATCTTTTTTATAGAGTTGTAGCTTACCCGCCTCTCGTTTTAGTTCAAAATCAGGATGCAAAATTATGGTAGCGAGTCAGGAGTCAGAGTGCATCACTACGCTGGTTTTTTAATCTCATCATTGCTGCTGAACTGATAGTCTTTAAAGATATGTCCTGCACTAGGCTCTTGGTAGCTACCATCACTATTCTGTTTTGCAGTATCTTTCAGTCGGTAGGTGTAGTGACCACAAGTCCAAACTTTATATTTACGCATATGGGTACAGAGGCAGATCTTATCTTGGACCGAAATCTTTTTCTCGTCAGGGTGTGCTGCCACCTCTTCATTATATCTATCTACATAACTACAGTGCCCTTTACCATCTAACACATAGCCGTAAGATTCACAGTTCGGGCGAATTCCTGAACCAATAGCAGGCGTACTCTTTAACATCCGCATTGGATAGCCTGTAGGGGAGAGAGTGTTAACTTCGATATCTTCCTCCTCTGCCGCAAAGTATGCCTGTTTCGCCTCTGCTGGTAGACCGCACTCTTCGGAGATAGTAAAACGGGTAGAGACCTGAATTGCAGCAGCCCCCTCTTCCAGAAAGCGTACTCCGTCTGTGCCAGTAAATATTCCACCAGCTGGAATAACTGGAATCGAAAGATCTGACTCTTTTAGATACGCCATCACCTCTTTAGTAATTTGCATTAAGTCGAACTCTGCCCAGTCCATACCAAATCCAAGATGTCCACCAGCAAGCGGCCCTTCCACCACCACAAAATCTGGCATTCTATCTAAACGAGCAGCTCGTTTTAAAAATAGTTTAAGTGCCCGCACAGAAGAGACGATAATTCCGATATATGCATCTCTAAAACGGGGATTATCTTTCATCATATCTAGAGATGGAAGATGGAGACCTGCACTTAAAGTTATCCCATCAATGCCAGCATCAAGTGCCGCATTAAGCCGCGCCTTTAGAGTATCTTTGGGATTATTCATTGTCAACTTTTCCATACAGTTGATAAATACTCCACCACTCCCTTTCTTTGCAGACATAGCCTCTTCCACATGTCTAGTTTGCGCTTCTCGTAACTCTCCAAGATCAAACTGAGCTATCGACTTATCTGGATTACCTACATTTGTTTTATACTGTTTTAGTCGATCTCCCACATATCTAGTCTTAAAATCTTTATCAATCACTGTCGGTATCATCGCATCTGAGAGGTGCCCTATTCCACCCAACTCAGCAAATACTAGAGCTAGCTTGCGGGTAGATATATCAACACCCATTCCTCCTAACATCAGCGGCACAAACTCTTCTGTTCCGAGAGTTAAGCGGTAGTCATCAATACATCTGTTATTAGTGTCAGTCATAATTTTATTATCAATTTGTAAATTTATAATGATACCCCATTCCCAACCCCTTTATCAGGATTACTACCAAATAGGGCGTCCCACGCTACTACTACTGCTCCAACTGTAATCGCACTATCAGCTACATTAAATGCTGGCCAGTGCCACCCCATTGCATATAGATCTATAAAATCGACCACATACCCATATTGAATACGGTCAATTAAGTTTCCAACTGCTCCCCCAATAATTAATGACAGTGCTACTGCTAGACTCTGCTCATCATCATTTAGTGAGCGCAACCAGCGCAATAAAAATACCGTTATCACCACAGTTAAAGATACGAAGAACCAACGCTGCCAACCCCCAGCATCTGCGAGAAAGCTGAATGCCGCTCCTCTATTTTGCAATAGAGTTATATTTAAGAAAGGTAAGATTTCAATAGATTGATAGAGCTCTAGCGAATATTCAGCATAGATCTTTGTTGCTTGATCTAACAGCAGAATCAGAGCCGAGAGGCGTAACCATACTATACCTCCTCTGCCACTAGCTAAATCAGGCATAGTGTCGCTCTTCTCCATCAGCTGTTACATTCTCGATACAGCGCCCACACAACTCTGGATGTTCACTATTCGAGCCAACATCTTCACGATGGTGCCAACAGCGTACACACTTATTATGTGCAGATGCAGATACTTCAATTTTCAGGCCTTCAATCTCACTCTGCTCTAACTCTGCAGGAGCTTCGCTATATGGGTGGATCCTGGCGTAGGATGTGATCAATACAAAACGCAGCTCGTCTTCTACTCTATTTAAAAGATCAAATAGTGACTCAGTACAGTATAGGTCAACTTCAGCATCTAAACCTGAACCTATCTCGCCACTCTTGCGCAAATTCTCTAGAGCTCGTGAGACCTCTGTACGAACTACCATAATCTGCGTCCACGCCTCTGCATCTATCGACTCGCCTGTGGAGTTCATCTCAAATAGATTCGCATAGAATTCACTTAAAAATACACTATCTTCTCTCTTACCTGGCAAAAACCCCCAAACCTCATCTGCAGTAAAGCTGGTAATTGGCGCCAGCCAGCGTACCATCGCCTCCACAATATGGTACATAGCACTCTGCGCAGAACGCCGTGCACGACTGTTATCTTGCGTGGTGTATTGACGATCTTTAATAATATCTAGATAGAACCCACCCATCTCCACCGAACAGAAGTTATGAATCTTCTGAAAAACCTGATGAAAATTATATGACTTATACTCTGCAATAATCTCTTGCTGCAAGGTTAAAGCGTGTCCAACTGCCCAGCGATCTAACGATAGCATCTCCTCTGCTGCAACTATATCTGTGGCAGGATCAAATCCATTAAGGTTAGATAGTAAAAATCTTGTAGTATTTCTGATTCTACGATAAGCATCCGCCATCCGTTTTAGAATCTCTTCCGAGACCGTCATTTCGCCGCGATAATCTGTAGAGGAGACCCATAGTCTAATAATATCTGCGCCAAGGTCATTGATAACTTTTTGTGGAGCAACTACATTGCCGAGCGATTTAGACATCTTCTTACCGTCCTTATCAACAGTAAACCCATGAGTCAACACCTGCTTATATGGAGCCTCACCATGCATTGCGACAGAGGTTAATAGTGAAGATTGGAACCAGCCACGGTGCTGGTCAGACCCTTCAAGATAGAGGTCCGCAGGGCGAGACAGCCCTGTACGACGATCCAGCACTGCTCTATGAGTAACTCCTGAATCAAACCAGACATCTAGCGTATCTGTAACTTTCTGATACTTATCTGCGTCATCTCCCAGCAACTCTACTGCATCCAGATCGAACCAGGCATCTATGCCTGCCTCTTCAACTCGTTGCGCAACCTGCTCTATTAAGCTTAAGGTCTCTGGATGCGGCTCACCAGATTGCTTATCTATAAACAGCGCAATTGGAACTCCCCAAGTACGCTGACGAGATATACACCAGTCTGGACGATTCTGCACCATACCTTCAATTCTCGCTTGCCCCCAATCAGGAATCCAGTGCACTCCATTAATTGAGTTCATCGCACGCGCTCTCAACTCTTTCTGATCCATACTGATAAACCACTGCGGAGTTGCACGAAAGATAATCGGACTTTTATGGCGCCAGCAGTGTGGATAGCTGTGATTAATCTTCTCCATACAGAGGAGCGCACCACGCTCTTGCAAAACCTCTAACACATGCTCATTCGCCTTAAATACATGCTCACCTGCAAAAAGCTCTGTTCCCTCCACAAAACAGCCATTCCCACCAACTGGGTTATCCACTTCTAAATCGTAACTCAACCCAACAACATAATCATCCTGCCCATGCCCTGGTGCGGTATGGACTGCTCCAGTTCCAGCTTCTAGCGTTACATGTTCACCCAAAATAACTGGCACTTGTCGTTCATAGAATGGGTGTTTAAGCTTAACTCCCTCAAGCACTCCCCCCTTGCAGCGCCCAATAATAGTAGCCTCACCAAGTTCACTTCTAGTTAACACATCTTGGTAGAGCGCTTCAGCCAACAATAATCTCTCATTACTAGAGTTAAGCTTCAATAACAGATACTCAAACTCGGGATGGAGTGCAACTGCTTGGTTAGCTGGCAAAGTCCACGGGGTCGTAGTCCAGATAACCATAGATAACTTACCCTCACCGGCATCAGCTGCAGCGATACCACAGCGTTGTAGAAAATCTTCCTCATCCACAACTTCAAAACGCACATCAATTGCTGGCGATATCTTATCTTCATGCTCAACCTCAGCCTCCGCCAGAGCAGAACCACAATCAACACACCAATGTACAGGCTTCTCCCCTTTATGGAGATGTCCGTTCGATACTATCTGCCCTAATGAACGAATGATATCTGCCTCAAACTTAAAATCCATAGTAAGGTATGGATTATCCCAATCGCCAAGAACCCCTAAGCGTTGAAAATCTTTTTTCTGTCCATCAACTTGCCGTCCTGCATACTCTCGTGCTTTCTGGCGAAACTCTTTAGCATTTAACTTGCGTCCAGGCTTGCCCCACTTCTTCTCTACATTAAGTTCAATCGGTAGACCGTGACAATCCCAACCCGGCACATAAGGGGTATCAAATCCCATTTGCGCACGAGATTTTAGAATCATATCTTTTAGAATTTTATTTACCGCATGTCCGATATGAATATCACCATTAGCATAGGGAGGACCATCATGCAGAATAAACTTCGGCTTATCCATACCCTGCTCACGCATCTTACTGTATAGACCCATCTCATCCCACCGTTTAAGCATATTAGGCTCGCGGTTGGAAAGATTTGCCTTCATTGGAAAACCGGTCTTTGGAAGGTTGAGACTATCTTTATAACTGTTTTTCACTAGCTGCATCCATACTATTTATTAAAAATTAAATATTAAAACCATCTATTTTAACTGATGAATTGCACCTATAAGAAAAATATTTTTAATAGACAACCTCGATCATATAGGCAGTAGGCAGTTATTAGTCTCTATTCGTTAATTAATATCTATGCATTAAATAGAGTAACGATTTTTAAAATAGATTCGTACTGACTCTGCATCTTTTAAAATCTGCTTCTTCAACAAGTCAAAAGAGTCAAACTTCTGTTCATCTCTAATTTTATGCAGAAAATCTACAGATACATAACTGCCGTATATATCTCTATCAAAATTAAAGAGATGCACCTCAAGTATGGTGCGGGTGCCATTCACAGTCGGTCGAGTCCCCACATTTGCCACCCCAGAGATCGGCTCGCCAGTTACCCCAAACATCTCTACCGCAAAAACTCCATCTATTGGTGTTCTTTTTCTATGTAGATGAATATTGGCAGTTGGAAAGCCAATTAATCTTCCGCGCTTATGTCCATGCGCCACCCTGCCACACATTCGGTAGGGGCGACCGAGCAACTTTTCCGCCTCATTGAGGTCTCCCTGCGCTAATGCTTTGCGGATTCTAGTACTACTAACTCGCTCTTCATCAATATGAAAAGAGCGCATATTGACCACTTGAAAACCATGTTTTTTACCAGCTTCCTGAAGCATGGCAAAATCCCCTTTACGCTCTTTACCAAAACAGAAGTCATCTCCCACTACTAAATAGCTAACTCCTAACCCATCCAATAAAATTTTCCGGATAAAATCTTCAGCCTCCATAGAGGCTAACTCTTTAGTAAAGTGGAGAATAAATAGTCGATCAAGCGCAAGTCTACGCAACGCTTTAACTTTTTCTCTAAAACGGGTAAGCCTTCCTGGACAACTATCTGGAAGAAAGAACTCTTGTGGTTGCGGTTCAAAACTTATAACCATTGATGGCAACCCCATCTCCTCCGCCTTATCCGCCAGCTCACCTAGCACATGCTGATGCCCTAGATGGACCCCATCAAAATTTCCGATAGTTGCGACCACACCATGATGATGTGGCTTAAGATTTCCTATGCCGCGTATTAGTTCCATTCAGTTATTGTAACGATTCACTTACTTTACAGCAACAAAATATTTTAATTTGTCAACGCAAAGTAGAAGGGCGTAACCCCAGTAGATAGAGGGTTGCGAAGTAAAGCGCACCTGCTCCGATGATCTCCGCGCTTAACATAGCGATGCGCGGCCAGAGTGCTGTCGCTTGCCAGAATTCTGTTGGAGGGGATATCCAGAAGATGAAGAGCGCCATCATCAGAAGTGCGCCGCCTATCTGTATCACTAACTTACTCCACCCTGTGAGGGGTGTATAGATACCACGCTTGCGTAGTCCCCGATAGAGAAGAGTCGCATTAAGCAATGACGAAGCAGCTGTTGCGAGTGCAAGTCCTGCGTGAGGAGCTGCATACTGTTGTGAAATTAATATCCAGACGAAAAGTAAATTGAGCACCATATTTACTGCCATTGCGATCACGCCAAACTTTACAGGGGTACGGGTATTCTGTTGCGAGAAGTAGCCACTGACTAAAACTTTCACCAAGATAAACCCCACCAATCCGAGCGAATACGCCATTAAACTGATGGACGCCATCTCCACATCAAACTGAGTGAACTCACCACGCTGGAATAGCAAGATCAACATTGGCTCTGCCAACATAAAGAGACCAGCACTAGCGGGGAGTGCAATCAACAATACTAGGCGTAGAGCCCAGTCGAGTGTACCGTTAAATCCTGAGTGATCTTCTGTTGCAAATTGTGAAGAGAGTTTGGGGAGAATTACTGTGGAGAGGGCAATTCCGAATACACCAAGCGGAAACTCCATAAGACGATCAGAGTAATATAACCAAGACATACTGCCTACGGTGATAAGAGAAGCGATGACTAGATCTAGAAGTAGATTAATCTGTGCAACTGAAGCACCAAATAGAGTTGGCAACATAAGGTGCAATATTTTTCGCACTCCAGAGTCGTGCCAACTAAAACGGGGGCGCGGCAACATTCCAATTTTTAGTAGCGCTGGAATTTGGAATGCGAGCTGCACTACTCCACCAGCTAGAACCCCCCACGCCAATGCAGTAATTGGAACATCCATCAATGGTGATATCCAAATAGCTGCGGCTATTAATGAAATATTGAGAAAAACAGGAGTAAATGCGGGGATTGCAAATTTACCGTATGTATTGAGAATACCACCCGCAAATGCAGTTAGTGAAATTAGTAGTAGATATGGAAAGGTGATGCGTAACATCTCTGTGGCAAGCTCTGCTCGACCATCTACTCCAGTTGAGAACCCTGGTGCAAACACCATAATTAAGACTGGCGCTCCAACCACTCCTAAGATCGTAATTAAGAGTAACACACTACCGAGAGTTCCTGCCACTGCATCGGTTAACTGGCGCACCTCGTGCTGCTCTCCATTGGCACGCTTTTCAGAGAGCACTGGCACAAAGGCTTGCGCAAATGCTCCTTCTGCAAAAAGGCGGCGGAGAAAGTTGGGAATTTTAAACGCGACTACAAATGCATCCATAACTCCACCTGCACCAAAGTGACTCGCAAAAACCACATCCCGCACCAACCCTAAGATTCGCGATATAGATGTCATTAAACTCACCACTATGGTTGATTTTAAAATTGATTTAATGATAGTACTGTTCATAAAAGTTATTAGTCTAGAGTAGCGTACAATTATAGTGTAAAAATATAGTGTAAAAAAATGTTTAATATTAATTGACATTGAAGCAAAAAACGATCAAAATATGCGGCTCATTTTTTACATTGTTTATAAATACCAAGTTCAGGAGATATCACTTTGGCAAATACAGCTCAAGCCCGCAAACGCGCCCGTCAGGCTGACAAAAAACGCGCTCATAATCAGAGTCGCCGTGCAATGATGCGCACCACTCTTAAAAAAGCTTTAACAGCTATCGAGTCTGGTAACCGCGAAGAGGCAGAGACTCTATATAAGAGTGCATCATCTGCGTTAGATATTGCTGCAAAGAATGGTCTCATCCATCGCAATAAGGCTGCACGCCATAAGAGCAGAATGAACGCTCATATTCGCGCACTATAAATTTATACGAATAGTGTACCTAACTGCTCCCCTTGGAGCAGTCGCAGTAAAATCTGATTTTCTAGTCCGTTAGCTACTATAGTCTTCGCGCCTCTGCTAGAGGCAATTCGTGCCGCCTCTAACTTTGTAGACATTCCGCCTCGACCTAGTTCTCCAGCAGATCCCCCAGCCATTTTATCTAGGCTCTTATCTGTTACATCTACTTTAGTAAGCAACTCAGCATCTGGATTATTGCGCGGATCTCCATTATACATCCCATTTTGGTCTGTCAATATAATCAACAGATCGGCATCAATTACATTTGAAACTAGCGCTGCCAAAGTGTCGTTATCACCTAAACGCAACTCATCAGTCGCCACCGTATCATTCTCATTAACTACTGGAACCACCCCCATCTTGAGTAGAGTATTGATTGAGTTCTTCGCATTTAGAAAACGCACACTATTATGCACATCATCATGAGTTAACAAGATTTGCGCAGTCTGCAAACCAGCTTTAGCGAAGCAGCTCTCATACGCATGAACTAATCCCGACTGACCAACTGCAGCTGCGGCTTGCTGCTGATGAATCTCTTGCGGTCTAACCTCCATCCCTAGGCGCTGCATCCCCTCGGCAATAGCACCAGACGACACTACAACCACCTCAACCCCATCCTGCCTCAACTTAACAACTTGCTCTGCCCACTGCTTAATAGAGTCTAGCGCCAACCCTGCGCCACCATTAGTAACAATAGCACTGCCCAACTTTATTACGCAGCGTTTAATTTCAGACATCCCCTCTCTAACTTTCATCTGCTTCCTCTAACGAATCCATAATTGCATAAACCAAAGGCTCAGTTCCATCTCTCTTCAGCGCGGAAATCTTAAATAGAGGCCCCTTCCAAGAGAGCTGTTCAACTATATCAGCACAGACACTATCACGCTCCTCTTCAGGAAGCAGATCTAATTTATTGAGAACTAACCAGCGAGGAATTGCAGCAAGATCTGCGCTAAACTTTTCTAACTCATGTTCAATTTTGCGGAACTCATCTACAGGGTCAGCCACCCCATCTAGTGGGGCTGCATCCAAAATATGGAGAAGAACTCTATTCCGAGACAGATGCTTAAGAAATTGAATACCTAACCCAGCCCCTTCTGCAGCACCCTCTATCACTCCTGGAATATCTGCTACTACAAAACTGCGAGATGCATCTACTCTGACCACTCCAAGATTTGGATATAGCGTAGTAAATGGGTAGTCTGCCACCCGTGGAGTAGCAGCTGAGATAGCGCGAATCAGTGATGATTTTCCCGCATTTGGCATACCTAAAAGACCAACATCAGCTAGAACCTTTAACTCCATTCTAAGGAAACGGCTCTCCCCAACTGTACCATTAGTTATACGCCGTGGCGCACGATTAGTACTACTCTTAAATCTCACATTCCCCAAACCATGATATCCGCCACGAGCTACCAACAACTCCTCTCCGTCACGGACAATTTCACCGATTAACTCATCAGTCTCATCATCATAAGCTAGGGTACCAATCGGAACAGGAATAAATTTATGCTCCCCTTTACGCCCAGTCTTATCACGACTCATTCCGTTTTGACCACGCTCCCCTCGCTGCATTCGGTTAAATCTATAATCTGCCAGAGTATTAAGCCCCTCATTCCCAACTATATAGACGCTCCCTCCATTGCCTCCATCGCCCCCATCTGGACCACCATTTGGAATATATTTCTCACGCCGAAAGCTGGAGCAGCCATTACCGCCATCTCCAGCCTCTACCCTTATAGTTGCTTCATCTACAAATTTCATTTCAGCCCTAAGTTATTAACTATTTTATTGATATATCTAACATCTCATCTACAAAAAAGGCCCCTATCAAGGAGCCTCTATGGTACCACAAGACAGTTATACTGTTATGCAGCTGGGTAGACACTCACAAATTTACGACTTCTCGGCCCTTTAACTTCAAAAGTAACCACACCTTCTGCTTTTGAGAATAGTGTGTCATCTTTACCACGACCAACATTTACGCCCGGATGAAAATGAGTGCCGCGTTGACGCACTAAGATATTACCTGAGATAACGCTCTCACCACCGAATCGTTTCACACCTAACCGTTTCGATTCCGAATCGCGACCGTTTCTAGTACTACCACCTGCTTTTTTATGTGCCATAAGAGTTATCTCCTAAAAATATTACTTAAGCGCTAATGCTATTAATTTGAATTTCAGTAAAGGACTGACGATGCCCCATCTGTTTACGATGATGTTTACGACGACGGAACTTAATGATCTTAACTTTTTTACCACGCCCGTTAGCGATTACTGTAGCCATCACTTTGCCACCATCCACCATTGGAGCTCCGATTTTTACATCTTCACCGTCAACTACCATCAAGACCTGATCAAACTCGATGTTCTCACCCTCATCAACTCCAAGTTTCTCTACTTTAAGGGTCTCTCCCTCTGTTACACGATACTGCTTTCCGCCGGTTTTAATTACTGCGTACATCGGACAACTCCACACTTATAAAAATTAAAATTGATGAATTGATATTCAATAAAAGAGGCAAGATTTTACACGGATATGGAGAGCTGGTCAAACCTTATTTTATGTTTTTTTATTAAACATTGTAACCATGCAATAGAATCGCTTTAAATAATCTATTAAATGTTAGAATAAACAGCTATGAAGAGAGAGAGACTATTTATTACACTTGGCGCAATCAACGCTTTTATTGCGATAGGATTAGGGGCATTTGGTGCTCACGGATTAAAGACCATTCTGTCGGAGAGTGCTCTGCAGACTTGGCAGACCGCAGTTGACTATCATGGATTTCATGCGCTTGGACTTATACTCATAGGAATCTTAGCACCAACCATTCCAGCTGTACTTCGCTCTGGCTGGTGGATGGTTACTGGAATTATTCTATTTTCTGGCAGTCTCTACCTACTCAGCTTAACCGACATCAAAATTCTGGGGGCAATCACTCCATTTGGTGGCGGATGTTTTTTAATCAGTTGGATGATAGTCGCTTGGTACAGTTTTAAAGTTGACCAACCGCCAAAAACTCTCTAATATTTACACTCTAAATATTCACATCTAATATTCGTAATATATACCTAATAAATAATTATATGTCTAACAAATTATCTTTTAAAGAAGTTCAAGAGTTGATCAAAGATGATCTTGCCGCTGTCGATGCGCTGATCATTAATCGGCTGAGCTCTGATGTAGTATTAATAAATCAACTTGGCAAATATATTATTGGTGGTGGCGGCAAGCGGGTTCGTCCGATGGTCGTACTACTCTCTGCTCGCGCTTGTGGCGCAACAGGAAGTGAGGCAGTCACCCTTGCTGCGATCATTGAGTTTATCCACACCGCAACTCTGCTGCATGATGATGTGGTCGACACCTCTGAGATGCGGCGCGGTAAAGAGACCGCCAATGCAGTATTTGGCAATCAAGCCGCTGTATTGACGGGCGACTTTCTCTATTCGCGTGCTTTTCAGATGATGGTAGAGATTCAACAGATGCGGGTGATGGACATTATGGCTGAGACTACCAATATCATCGCTGAGGGAGAGGTGTTACAACTTCTAAACTGTAATGACCCAGAGACAACCAAAGAGCGTTATTTTGAGGTAATCTATCGCAAAACCGCAAAACTCTTTGAAGCGGGAGGTCAACTTGGAGCTGTTGTTGCAAAGCAACCTAAAGAGATCGAACAAGCGATGATCTCTTACGGAAAACATCTCGGTAACGCATTTCAGTTAATTGATGATGCGCTTGACTACAGCGCCTCTAGCGAAGAGATGGGGAAGAATGCAGGAGATGATCTAGCTGAGGGTAAACCAACTCTTCCACTCATCTACGCGCTAGAGAATGGTAATGAAGCGGCACAAACATTGATTCGCAGTGCAATTGAAAATGGAGGCAGTGACAAGTTTGATGAAATCATGGAGGCTATTCATGCCACCGATGCTATTCAATACACAAAAAATGCAGCGAAAGATTCTGTAAAATTCGCCGTCAATGCAGCTAAAATCTTGCCTGAATCAAAGTATAGAGAAGGTCTTATTGCACTAGCTGAGTTTACACTTAGCCGCAGTAGCTAAAACTTACCTCCCCTACTCTTCCTCTTTTTTTCTTCTCATACTATTGCGCAACATCACTAACGGAATCACTACAAAGGTGGTTAGCACAAGCGAGAGCACAAACATCAGTTTACTTTTTTCAGGAAACTGCAATCCTCCTCCGCTAACAATTAAGTCTTCACTTGCTAACTGGTAGAGTGAACCAGTACCATAGATAGTCTGCTGATTGAGCTGCTCATAAATTCGTTTGGTTGCAGCAATATGCCTGTAGAGATCTTTAACTAGTGCAGGAACACCGTTCTTAAGTGCGGAGATTGCTTCAGCGATAATCACATCATGCTCAGATTGATTATCTTGAATATTTTGAATATTTTGAATATTACGCTGCACTTGACGAATTTTCTTTTCAAGCTCAATCGACTCCTCCTGATAGAGCAGCCTTTGATCACTTAACTTCTGTCGATAAGCAGTATCTGAGGCATGATCGCTCATACTGATAATACGATCGAGAAAGTTATCTCCAAACTGGGGAATTGTTGTGCCAGTCGAATTAAGTGCGACACTCCCTTGATCCATACCTGACTNTTGAGGAGTAGCGCGGCTATTCTGTTGTGCGATTCGGTACTGCCGTTGTGCCTCACCAACNACCGCNGCCTTACTCTCTAACGCTCGCCTCTCTTCACTTAAACGCATCATCTGCTCTTCATAGTGGAGCTGTGTCATTGCGGGTGTTTTAGAAATTCCGAGCTGATGGATAGGATCCTCCAACATCTGTAGGCGGTAGTTAAGACTATCTTGAAGTGATTTCTGTAGATCAGCGATGGTCAGACCTGTATCACTGTCTTTTATAATTTTCCCATTCGGGAGCTTCAATAACTTTTCAAGATTTGCTTCTATCAACTGAGTTTTTTCTTTGAGGTAAGCCAGCACCACTGGATAGTCGAGATCATTAATCAGACCCTCCTGAATGATTGACTCGCTAAAGAGTTGAATATCATTCTCCAACACACCACGCTCTTCAATCGCCTTAATTGCCCAGACAGTTACAATACCACTTAACAGCGGTTGAAGAAGTGCATTTGGAAGTGCCCCTTTTCCCTCTCTCACATAGATAATCTTCACACCATTAGCAAGCGCCTTATCTAACTCCTCTTGCTGCCTTTTGCGCAGTTCATCTATCTCTTGTGGAGTAATCTTTTTATTCTCACTTATCAGTGCCTCATACTTGGTTCGAATCATCCCCTCACCAGGGGCATAGGGGGCGATAGAAATTGACTGACGAAAAGCTCCAATCTCTAATCCAAAACTCTCCAATTGATGTCTCTGGTAAACTTCGTTAAGGACTGTGGTAGAGATGATGTCTGATCTTGCGAAGCGGGTACCGTTTGGGTACTCCCCCTTTTCACTATTTTCAAAAGTGAGATAGAGAGGAAGCACAAAACGCTCAACTGTAGGCAACGCCATTGAGCGTACAATGAGACTCCCCCAAAAAATCGCTGCGACCACAATAATTGAGATCAGCCAGAGGGTTCGTGTTTTCCAAACTGCAGCGAAAAGATCTTGGAGGTTGATCTCATCCTCCTGTAGATAGGGAGAATAGCCGTAAGGGAGCGGTGAATCCTGTTGCGGGTTGACTGACTGATTACGCTTCTCTTCTTGATTAACTTGACTGCTCATTATTTCCTCACGGGTATAAATTTAAATTTTCTATTAACAGAAGTTCTACGCAACCATAAAATCAATAGTGCGTGGAGCGTAGAGACTATTATCAGTAGCAACCATTCATCATAGCTCACCATCGCTGTCAGTAGTGCTGTAGCGTATAGCGACATATTAAATATCGCTTGTAACGGCTTCTGCAACAAAAGAACTGCAATGGGTGGCAATAGCAAAGCAATCAAAAATAAATGCATAACATAACTCCATTGCATAAGAACTAGTATCGGTAGTAATATATTGTAACCTATAATAACATACAATAGATCTGGTATCGTTTTATTCTTACTCATACTATGAATATAGGTAAACGAATACAAAATGCTCGAAAAAGCAGAGAGCTCTCTAGAATTCAACTAGCGAATAAAGTTGGAGTATCGCCGGGGGGATGCGGTCACTGGGAACGAAACCTAAACACCCCAAGTGTTAAGAATATAGCCAAGCTGGCAGTCATCTTAAATGTTAGCTTTGAGTGGCTTGCAACAGGGCGGGGAGAGATGGCGTACAGTAATGAGGGCAGAGACCTACTCAGAGAGGAGGGCGATAGATTTACCCCCAAAGATGAACTTAAACTGATACGAGAATACCATCAGCTCTCTATCAAAAAAAGAGAGTTAGTGGCAAACTTGGTCTCTTATTTAACTTAAAGAGTTTAAAGATCTAAGCCGCAAAGCGAATACTCACTTATCTCTAAA
>JGI26270J51728_1000662_pt1 | contig 15533 bp, 2 predicted proteins | sample SaaInlLV_10m_DNA_2_FD_51728 | JGI IMG/M metagenome (IMG submission 51728) | reverse complement strand
CCCACGGAGATGTGGCAGAGTGGTCGAATGCGGCGGTCTTGAAAACCGTTGATCTTCACGGATCCGGGGGTTCGAATCCCTCCATCTCCGCCAAATAAACCTCACAGTCTTTTAGGCTGTGGGGTTTATTTTTTTACTGTGTATCATCCTCATATCCAATTTTGCAAATACACCTCAGTATAATTACCTAATTTGCATAAAATTACTATATTAGCAAAAGTTTTTTAACCAAAAACCCCCCATTAGATGAAAAAGTTAATGATCCTGCTAGGGTTAATGATAAGTCTATACGCCATTGGAGACGAATCTTTCAAAATCATTTTGGATAGATCAAATTTTTCCGAGTCAACGAACATATCATTTCTCCCCAATGAATTTACCCACGAGATGTTATTGAAGTTGCCAGTTATTGATAAGCATCGCTCAACACGGATTGGATATTATTTCATAACCAATATTCAAGAAAAGATTTATGCACTGCATAGCGGTTCTTTTAATGTAATGTTATGGAATGGATATGACTGGATAAATTTATACAAGGCTTCTTATCATGGATATAATTTTGAAGCATTCTTCTTTGTTTATGAGGACAACTTATACTCCTTGGGAACCTATGGTTATTGGCTAACACATAGCAATGTGCTAAAATTTAATTTTGATGCTGAGGTTTGGGACATGGTTATAACAAGGAATAGCCCAGAGAATTATGGTTCTTATTTTGTTGGGCAAATTGGCGATACATTAATATCTATTTTTGGTTTTAATTTAAATGAGAGCACTGGAGATAGAAGTAAAATAATAGATGGTCATCTTCTAGACTTAAAAAATAAAACTTGGAGTGAAGTTGGACTTGCTGAAAATATAATTCCTGTTGAACATTTTTTTCTTGAGTATAAAACAAGAATAGATTTAAAGGATTATACCGTTATGGAAAATAGACTTGATACCCAAAAAGGCCTATTTGTTATTGATAAAAAAATCTTGAAATTAATTTTTTTGCTAATGAAGACGCATATTTTTTTCATAGTTCTGTGCTTGATTATATTGTAGATAACAAGATTACCTATGAAGAGTATGGAAAAGTAAAGACTCTAAATATTGATTCCCTTTTTATGAAGGAACATATTACCAGTAGTATTGCTCTATACCCATTTGAAAACAAGGTAACAAGCAATTTGTCAATAGCCTTATACATAACATTAGCGCTTATCATTATTGTTATAATATTGCTGGTTCTCCACCGAAAAAGAAGGAGCAATCGCCAAATTAAAAGTGATAATTTGAGCTCATTCTACTCAGAAACATTGAAAAAAATTACGCTCATCAATGATAAGCAAGATGATTTCATTGTGGATACTTCGAAGTTAAATGAATTACTAGCTATTACCTACCTAACTTATGATGCTCAAAGAGCCAAAAGGGCTAAATTAATTAATGAGCTTAATTATTATCATAATTTGATTCATGATTGTGATCTCATTGAGCGCAGACGCAACCCAAGAGATAAACGTCAGGTTACTTATTATTTAAATATTTCTAATAATTAACCTGATTGTATTTTGTTACAGTTGAGTTTGCCAGTGGAGATGTGCAAAAAAATGAAATCAGGAAAGTTATTGTGGAATAACCATATGTGACAAATATATAATTGCCTTAATTTTTGTGATCATCCATATTAGATGGGTTGTAAATGTCATATATACGGCCTAATATATCTATTAAGTTAATTTGAATATCCCTCCTTTAAATTATTCCTGCTGAAATTTAATACTTCATGTCAGGTAATATTTATTTATTGGTTTCAACAAATTTTTAATCTTATGAAACTTTATCCGTAAATAGCAGTAAATTTACAACGGAAAAAGGATTGGTAAGATTAAGACATTGTGTTGCTTCATATGATTCAATTAACTCCAGATTAGTTAAAATTCTCTAAAAGCAACTTTTTTATAATAATATGGTCTTATTATTACAAGTTGCATATGATTTAAATTAAAACGTTTAATATGAATCAACTTTACAAACTGCTAAAAAGAGTTTTAAAAAGTTTACAATTATATAAATTCAACCTTAGCAAAAGACTAGCTGTATTACTAGTCGTATTAACCATATTACCTAACCTTGTAAAAGCTGAAGGGTCAAAAGAGATTTATGTCGGATCTAACTTTACAGGGTTATTGCTATGTAATGATGTTTTAGGGCATTGTAATGGTGGAAATGGTGACAGATCTCAATTTGCTATTTATGACTGTGATGCGCTGGACAGGCTATACTTTATTGTTAACAGTACTTCAGAAGTCGTATACCTTGGATTTGATCCAAATGGTGGAGGCTCATGGAAATCGGTATATAGAATAAGGTCTGCAAATGGAGACATTGTCAAACCAGAGGCTGATGTTCCTCAATCAGGAACAGGTTTCATAAATAATATAACAGAGGCACGGGAGGGACCCTCACAATTACTCACAACTGGAGGTTATTTAGCAGAGGAATGGACTCCTCCATATACTGGAACGTTTTACATCGAATTCAATAGGGTACTTACAAGTAATCCACTTCAGTCAAGTATAGGAACTTTCAGACAAGATCTATTTGACCTTACGATTGCCGATGGATCAGATAAGAAAGAAGGACGTTTATACTCACATGCATGGCAATTTAATAGCTTCACCAGTGGTGGTAGTAATTCTGGGAAGTACTTTATTTATGCAGCAGATAGTATTGTTACTTCATTGGAGATGAATGATATGAGTGGAGGATATTGGTTGCTCTATTGCAACCAATCAGGTGTTGGAACAACTGGTGATTTTACACTCGATAGAATGTCGGTACCAAACCAACAGGTATATCTACCACAATATCCAATATTTCTTAACGAACCCGATACAGTATTGTTTCCCCCTGCTAATACAACTGGTTCAATAATATCTACTGTTACTGGTACAACTGATTGTGATGGTACAATAGAGTTTTCCATTGAGGTTGACAAAGGAGGTAATGTTGATGTTGACCTTACATTTGACCCGCCATATACCACTAGAACTATTTCACAAAAAGTTGTCACTGGAGTAAATATTATTACATGGGATGGGTTTGATGGCTCCACGCCAGCTTTGCCAGTTCCAAATGGTGAAAACATAAGTGTAACAGTTACATACATAAATGGCCTTACAAACCTTCCTTTGTATGATGTTGAAGATAATGATGAAGGATTTGTAGTAGAGATGGTTAGTCCTGCTGGTATGCCAACACCAACTGTTTATTGGGATGATTCTAACATAGGTGCTGGTGGAGGAGGAACAAATCTTACGGGATGCATTGGTGTCTCATTACCATGGTCTGGATGTCATGATTGGAGTGATGGCGATCAACATACTATGAACACATGGTGGTATACNGCTTCTGCGACAACATCTCCTGTAATTATGACAGAAAAGCGTAGCCCCGATTCTCTGGTCTTTATTCAACCTACTCAAAATTATTGCGCAGACTCTTCCGGAATACCAATATCAGTTACCATTGATCCAAACTCTGAATCATATCATTGGTATTTTACTGGTAACGATGTAACAATTACACAAGTTGATACCGCTGATAATTTTATAACAATTGCCCTTGGCCCAAATGCAACCACAGGATACATTTCTGTCTATGGGTGGAATGCTGCATGTGGTATAGGTGATACATCTCAGCTCTTTATAGGAATCCAGGAATTACCAATTGCCAATGCGGGTTTAGATGATACAATCTGTGTTAATCAAAGTGTAACTTTGGCGGGTGCCTCAACTTATAGTAGTTCCATTAGCTGGTCAACTTTAGGAGATGGTAATTTTAGTAGTGAAGTTATTTTAAATCCAGTTTATACTCCAGGTCCAGGAGATCTGGTAAATGGAAATGTTGACCTAATTCTAACAGCAGTATCAATTTCCCCGTGTACATCTTCAATTGCTGATACCATGCTGCTTTCATTTGATCCCCTTCCAATTTCAGAGGCGGGTCCAAATGATACAATATGCGAAAATGGTTTATCCACAATGGCTGGAGTAAGAACCAATAGTAATTCCAGTGCATGGGCAACATCCGGCGATGGTTCTTTTGATGATATATCTTCCCTAACTGCTATATATACACCTGGTACTGGTGATATTGCAAATGGTGAAGTAACGTTAACATTAACTACTGATGCAATAACTCCATGTACTACTTCCGATGTTGATGATATGACGCTGACAATAGATCCATTACCTATATCAAATGCAGGAGTTGATGATACAATTTGTGTAAATCAATTATACCCACTTTCTGGTATTAGAACAAATAGTAGTTCAAGTTTATGGTCTACTCTTGGGGATGGAACTTTTAGTGATGCAACTAATCTTAATGCTGAGTATACACCTGGTACTAGTGATTTAGTAGTTGGTTCCGTAGAATTAATTCTTACGGCTAATGGTGAATTACCATGTACAGACGTTGATCAGGATACTATGTTATTAACATTCAATGATCTCCCCATTTCAATTGCTGGAATTGATTCCACAATATGTGTAAATGCAAATATTGATTTATATGGAAGTATTACCAACAGCAATACCAGTATATGGTCATCACTTGGTGATGGCACTTTCGTTGATGTAGAACTACTGAATACTACATATACGCCGGGAGTTGGTGATCAGAGTAATGGTTCTGTTGAACTTATTCTGACAGCTAGCCCATTAGCACCATGTACAGACGTTGATCAGGATACTATGTTATTATCTTTCGACCCGCTACCCATTGCAGATGCAGGAGTTGATGATACGGTTTGTGTAAACCAAACTCTTACACTATCAGGACAGAGAACTAGCAGTAACACTAGTACATGGTCTACACTCGGAGATGGTACATTTGATGATGCAAGCTTATTAGCCGCTATTTATACTCCTGGTAGTAATGATATTTTAGCTGGTAATGTTGATGTTATTTTAACAGCAGATGCGATTTTCCCCTGTACTGATGCAGATAGTGATACGATGAACTTAGTATTCGACCCCTTACCAATTGCTGATGCCGGTATCGATGATACAATTTGTGTAAATCAAACATTTACATTATCAGGTTTAAGAACTAATAGTGACGCAAGCTTATGGACAACACTTGGAGATGGATCATTTGATGATGCAACATCATTGGTTCCACTATATACACCAGGCGCCAATGATCTTGTGGCAGGTTCAGTAGATTTAGTGCTAACAGCAGACGCCATTTCACCTTGTACAGATGCTAATGCAGATACCATGAATTTAGCATTTGATGCTCTGCCAATAGCAGATGCTGGTCTCAATGATACTATATGTGTTAACCAAACAATTACCTTGTCTGGTTCACGGGCAAATAGTAATTCCAGTTTATGGACATCGGCTGGTGACGGCACGTTTAATGATGCTACTCTCTTGGCCTCAGAATATACACCAGGTGTATTAGATCTTGTAGCTGGTTCAGTAACCTTGTCTCTTACTGCAGATGCCGTATCTCCTTGTACTGATGCTGATACGGATGATATGATTCTTACCTTTGATCCTTTACCAATATCAAATGCTGGTGTTGATGATACTATTTGTGTAAATCAGACATTTGCATTGTCTGGTTCGATAACGCATAGTAATAGTAGTTTGTGGACCACATTGGGAGATGGTAGTTTTGATGATCCATCATCTCTCAGTAGTATATATTCACCAGGTACCGCAGATATTGCATCAGGTTCTGTTGATTTAATACTTACTGCTAATCCAATAGCACCTTGTGCTGATACTCAAAATGATACAATTACTCTTGCATTTGACCCTTTACCGATATCAGATGCCGGAGGTAATCAAAATATATGCTTGAACACAACGATCACCCTTTCCGGATCAATAACAAATAGTAATGCAAGTTTATGGTCTACTTCTGGTGATGGAACTTTTGATGATGCAAGCTTATTAACGGCAACATACACCCCCGGGGTAAGTGACCGTGCTTCCGGATCCGTTGACTTAACACTAACGGCATCTCCACTACTACCATGCACAGACAGTCATGATAACACAATGACTCTCTCTTTTGATGCACTTCCTCAGCCACAGATATCAATACTTCCAAATGATACAGTTTGTGTAAATTCTGTAACAAATTTTGTTGGAACTGATAACAGTGGATTAACCATTCAGAGCTGGGGTTGGGATCTAGCAGACGGTACTGCTGCTGCAACACAAAACACAACACATACCTACACCGTTGCAATGAGCGATAGTGTTATGCTTTGGGCCATTGATAATATTGGCTGTACTGATACAATTTATAGAGATATAGAAGTAACGGACCCACTAGTTGGATTTGATATATTGATAGATACAGTGTGCTTTGAAGATACAGTTAATTTTGTTGGTACAGGTGATATTGTAAACTACACACAATGGCTATGGGATTTTGGAGATGGTAATATAGGGACAGGAAGAGATACATCACATGTATATTCATTACATGGAAATTATACAGTAACCTTGAATGTATGTTCTAAATCTGCAAATGCAGATGTTTTAGTTCATGCCAAAGCAGTAGCTTCTGCGGGTTCAAACCATACAATATGTCAGGATATACCATTTAACTTTACCAGTTCAACAACATTACCTGATACCATAAGTGCAGACTCTGTTTTATGGTTTGGAGGTACTGGAACTTTCAGTAATGCCAAACATTTAACACCTACTTATTTTAACGGTCCAGGTGAATTAGGCTTGGTTCCATTATCAATGATAGCGTACGGTAAGCTACCATGTAGTGATGATACATCAACTATGGTTCTTACAATAGATTCAGTACCAGATGGCAACTTCATTTATTCACCAGTGGATACTAGTTGTGTTATGGAACCTGTGGCATTTGATGCATCAAGTTCAGTTGTAATTAACNCATGGGACTGGGACTTTGGAGATGGTAATCTTGGAAGTGGTAAAAATACATCTCATACATACTCATTTGGTGATACTACATTTTATGTTACGCTATCCGTAACAAATGTATATGGATGTTCCAGAGATATATCCGATTCCATATATGTTGATTCGGTATTTACTGATTTTTCAATCCAATCACCTGCAATATGCTATGAAGATATTTCGGTTTTCACAGGAACTGGGGATGATATAACCCATACCGACTGGGAATGGAATTTTGGAGATGGAATCACTGCCATAGGGAAAGATCAAACACATTATTATACTTCTCCGGGATTATATGATGTTACCTTGAACGTGTGTACGGATACTACTATACGACAAGTACTTGTAAATACTCTACCCATTTCTGATTTCACTATTTCACCCAATGATACATCATGTATGGGTGAGGAGGTTTTCTTCAATGCATCAAATACTACCAGTGATATTGTAACATGGAACTGGCAGTTTGGAGATGGTAATATTTCCACCGGGCAGGATGTGAGTCATACATACAATGTAACAGGGGATCTAAATATACTATCAATTTATACCAATAATAATGGTTGTATTGATACTACAATAAATTCTAGAATTATTCAGGATATAAACATTGGGATTGGAATCTTTCAAAGTCCATCATGTCAAAATTATAACGTTGATCTAAGTGGAAATATAGATAGAGTTACATTTACTCCATATAACTGGACCTTTGGTGATGGTTCAACCACAGCTGTTGGTCTAGATGTTTCACACATATATACAGTTGCTGACACTGTTGATGTTATTCTTGATGTATGTTCCGAGCAGGAAGTGCAACAACTTATTATCAATGCAATCTGCGAGGTAGATGCTGGTTCAAATGAGATAACATGTCAAGATGTTTATTTTGACATGAATGATTCACAAACACCTCCTACCGCNGATAACTTCAGTTCAATTGAATGGACTGCCTTAGGTGGTTTAGGTACATTTAACGATAACACTTTGATTGCTCCAACATATTTTCCAGATCCAATTGAAGGATCCGTTGTAAATGATACCATACTAATGAGAATGGTTGGTGTGGGTATTCCTCCATGTGTAAATGATACATCTTACATGGAACTGATAGTTATACCTGGTGCATATGCTCAGGCTGGCTCTGATGAAAATACTTGTTTTGGAGTTCCATTTGATTTTGCAAATTCAACGGATTCTAGCTTTGCTACAAACTATGTTACACTAAACTGGTCTACCAGTGGAACGGGATCGTTCGTTAATCCAAATGTAACAAGACCTATTTATATACCAGGACCAGGAGAAATAGGACCAGTAACACTCACTATGATTGCTTCTAATATAATTAATTGCGATTCCATAGATGAAATGATATTAACTATTCGTCCAGTATATGAAATGCCCACATCCATAACTGTATGTTTTTATGATTCTGTATTTGCACAAGGGCAATGGAGATATGTATCAGGGACCTATTATGACACCCTAATGTCTCAATATAATTGTGATAGTGTGATAGTAACTAATTTAACAGTAAGGCCAAAAGTTGATAGAGACTTTGTAATAAGTACAAATGACAGTATATGTAGACTAGAGACAGTAAATTTCACATCTACTGGCTCGGCTAATCTTACTAACTGGTTATGGGACTTTGGAGATGGTACAACTTCCAATGATATGAATCCCGTACACCAATATGATACAACAGGAAACTTTACAATAGTTTATCACTACACCGATGATAATGGTTGCTCCGATTCAGCCACAAGAAATGTAAGAGTCTTTGACCTTCCTGATGTTTCGTTCTCAATAACAATGGCAGATGCATGTGTGAATACTGTAGTAACATTCCAAGGAAACTCTAATTCAAATATATCTCTATGGGAGTGGGATTTTGATGATGGTAATACTGGTTTGGGGCAAAATATAAGCCATCAATATACTACGTGGGGAAATATATATCCCATATTAACCGTAACAGATATAAATGGTTGTAGCCAATTTGCAACAGATGAGATAAATATTGCTGAACCCCCAGTAGCGGACTTTTCGTATTCTCCTGTTGTATGTGATAGCATGCAGTTCACGGATTTATCCACTAGTCCAGCTGGTTATAATCTTGTACAGTGGTTCTGGGACTTTGGTGATGGCGTAGGTACTTCTACATTACAAAACCCTACCTACAATATCCAAGTAATACCACCCCAGGGGGCGAGGTATTTATGGTAACACTAACTGTTGTTGCTGATAGCAATGGATTTATTTGTAGTGATAGTATAGTTCTACCAGTAACGGTTCCTAGTCTACCTGATATTTTCTACACCTTTACTCCAGATCCAACTTGTTTGGGTGATACTACCTTCTTTTATGGGGAGTCAGGTTTTCCAATCGATGTATGGCAATGGGATTTTGATGATGGTAATTTCTCCAATGATCAGGATGCTACTCATATATTCACCACCACTGGTGATTATGAAGTTGTGTTAACCATAACCGATACTAATTTATGTCAAAACACCTTAGTGGATACTGTAAGGGTAAATGATATTCCAACTGTAAGCTTTACGATGAGCGATAGCGTAAGCTGTCATGGTAACCAGATAGGTTTTACCTCAACGGTAAGTTCAAATGTAGAGACNTGGTACTGGGACTTTGATGATGGAAGTTTTAGCAATGATCAGAATCCTGTACATTACTTCCCACAGGGAGGTAACTACAATGTAAGTTTAACCGTAACTGATTCTGCTGGTTGTTCTGCTACCTTTACNGATGATGTTCTTATATTACCTGGTCCAACTGCTGACTTTAGTTATCAAAACATAACATGCTCCTCTGTTTTATTCACAGATTTAAGTACTGCACCAACAGGTTATACTGTTACTGAGTGGTTATGGGACTTTGGCGATGGTTTTACCTCTAATATTCAAAACCCTTCACATAGTTANAGCTTGGGTATAGGTATCTATGATGTTACTTTGATAGTAACTGCAGATTCTTCTAATTACTCTTGTCAAGACACCATAGTACAAACGATATACACACCTGGTTTACCCTCAGTATTTTTCACCTGGACACCAGAGCCCACCATGTTGGGTGATCTCACTAGTTTCTTTGGCACCTCAGGTAATACTATTATAGATTGGTACTGGGACTTTGGTGATGGTAATTTTGCCACCACCCAGGATGCTACGCATACATTTGCCACCGTTGGTAGTTTTACAGTAGAGTTAACAGTAACAGACATTGATGGTTGTCAGAACTCTGTTATCCATCAGGTAACCGTTACTAGTATTCCTGAATTGGATTATAGCTGGAATTATAGTTGTGAAGGATCCCCTGTACAGTTTACAGTTTTAGATCCTCCAACGGATTTACCAGCTGTTGTTAGTTTCTCATGGGACTTTGGTGATGGAGGCATAAGCGATCAACAGGATCCTGAACATGTCTATGTTACCTCAGGCACTTACAATGTTTCCCTAACAATTATCGACACCATGGCTGCGACTAATACTGTGGTAAAACAAATAACAGTAAACCCATTACCTATTTCACTGTTTTCCATAGGATCACAGACCTGTCAGGGTAATGATGTTTCGTTTACGGATTATAGTACTACTCAGACTGGTTATATTACGGAGTGGTTTTGGGACTTTGGCGATGGTAATACCCAGACTGTTATTTTCCCTAACTCTGGAGATGTTACCCATCAGTATGCTGCCACAGGTAACTATATAGTTACTTTAACCATAACCAATTCTGATAGTTGTAGCAATAGTTCACAAAATAGTGTAACAATATTGTCCTCACCAACGGCCATGTTTACAAATACAGAAGGTTGTCAGAGTACCCCGATTGATTTTACGGATCAATCCACACAAAATGGAGGAGGTTCTATTATAAGCTGGGCTTGGGACTTTGATGATCCAGGCTCTGGTTCTGATAATACTTCCACACTCCAGAACCCCACACATTTATTTTCTTCCTCAGGAAGTTTTGATGTATTATTAGTTGTAGAAAATGTAAACGGTTGTATTGATTCCATTACCATGAGTGTAACTGTTGAGGATAACCCTGAGGTTGACTTCACATGGGATAATGCGTGCGTTGACGCGGATGTAGAGTTCACCTCTGATTATACAGGTGGCGATGCTACTTACTCATGGACCTTTGGAGATGGAGGTACTTCTAACCTTCCAAATCCTACCTATAGTTATACAACTCCTGGTGATTATACAGTAACACTTACCATTACTACTACACTTGGATGTGTTGCAAGTTCTAGTCATACTGTTGAGATTCATCCTTTACCAAATGCAAACTTTGCTCACACTGGTCCTGCATGTTTGAACCAGGAAGTAGAGTTTACCAACCTAAGTACTTCTCCCAATGGTACTATAGATACCTGGGTTTGGGACTTTGGTGATGGTACTACCGTTACCATAAATGCACCTGATAGTCCTGATGTAACACATCTTTATGCCAATGATGGCACCTTTGATGTTGTATTAACGGTTACTGATGTTGAAGGTTGTGAGAGNTCGGTTACCAAGCAGGTAATAGTTGTAAACAGTCCGATAGCAGACTTCACCTATGATGAGAGCTGTTATAATGAGCCTGTTATATTTACCGATATAAGTACTACGAACTCGGGAACAGATATACAGAGTTGGTATTGGGACTTTGGCGATCCTGCCAGTGGTACCAATAACACCTCTAATTTACAAAACCCATCACATGTATTCACATCTCCTGGTACCTATACAACCACATTGATAATAGTATCAACTTTTGGTTGTTCAGATACTACTACCAAGGATGTTGAGGTTGAAGAACTTCCATTTGCTGAGATAGGTATGTTGGATGATTCAATATGTTTGGGAGAGTTGGCAGAGTTCACCGGTACAGGTAGTGATATATCCACCTGGTATTGGGAGTTTGGCGATGGNGGTACTTCCATAGAGCAGAACCCGAGTTATATGTATGCTCAGACAGGCATTTATATAGTAAGTTTAACTGTAACTGGAACCGGAACTGACCAATGTACTTATACAACCGATACAACCATAACAGTAAATGATGCCCCACAGGCTGACTTTAGTTATGAAAACACATGTTTGGGAGATAGCACTTACTTTACNGANTTAAGTTATAGTCAGTATGGATTTATAAATGAATGGTTATGGGACTTTGGCGATGGTAGCACAAGTACCTTGGAAGATCCTTCACATGTTTATTTAACCAATGATGATTTTGAGGTTACCTTGATAGTAACTGATAACTTTGGATGTTCAGATACACTAAGTCAATGGATTCAGGTATTTGATTCTCCTAATCCATCATTTTTATGGGATCAGGTATGTGATCCAGTAGGTCAGGTTAATTTCTTTGATCAGAGNACCCCTGGNTTGGATAACTCNCCCATTGTTGGATGGGAGTGGCATCTTGATGATGGTTACTTCTCCACCGAGATAGATCCTAGTTATATTTATAGTATTATTGATACATGTTATACGGTAACCCTAACCGTAACCGATAATAATGGATGTTATAGCACTGATACTAACACACAGGTATGCTTACATGGTGAGCTTGAGGTTGACTTTACCACTGATGTAGTTTGTGAGAATCAAAGTACATTGTTTACAGCCACCTACTCACCTGGTAGTGATTCTGTAGCCTCTTATAGCTGGAACTTTAATGATGGTACACCAATAGTTAGTACTTATTATGATACTATCACACATATATTCCCCAATGCAGGTATGTATATTGTTGAATTAACAGCTGTAGATACCAATGATTGTGTTGCCACGATTTATAAGGAGGTAATGGTAGATTCTTTACCAACTGCACAGTTCACTTATGAGCAGGGTAGNTGTGAGAATCCTACAGAGTTCACCGACATTAGTTTGGGAGGTGGGGAGTTTATTCAGAGTTGGTATTGGGACTTTGGTGATTTAACCTCTTCTGATAATACCTCTACTTTGCAGAATCCAACTCATATGTATCCACCCAATGATTCAACTTATACAGTTAAGCTTGTTATAACGAACTTTAATGGATGTATGGATTCCATAGAGCAGCAGGTTTTTGTTGATCCATGTTTGATTGCAGACTTTATTATTCCTGATACTGCTTGTGCTAGGTATGAGATGTGTTTTAGAGACACCTCTAACGTTGCCAGCTCAACTACCCAGGTATCAGAATGGCGTTGGGACTTTGGCGATGGCACCACATATAATTACACCACCTATGATGAGTATGTTTGTCATACATTTTCTCAGGCAGGAGATTATCCTGTTGAGCTTGTCATATTAGCCAACATTGGAGGTACTACCTATAGTGATACTGTAACTAAGATAGTAAGAGTAAATCCGACACCTGTAGCTATTATGGATTATACCAATGGATGTTTTGGAGATACTACTATGTTCTTTGATGCTTCTGCTAGTTATGGAGCACCTATTATTTATCACCATTGGGATTTGGGTGATCCAAACACCAGTGTTGATACTTCATTGATGCAGGATACCATGTATGTATATCCTGATTATGGTGCTTACTATCCAGAGCTTATAGTTCAAAATGAGTTCACATGTAGTGATACCATAGGAGATACCATAACTATTTACAAGTTACCAACTGCTGAGTTTAGTTTTGAGGAGCAGTGTATGAGTTACTATACTTACTTCACGGATGAATCCACCAATGATAGTTCTTCCATCTCAGGTTGGTATTGGGACTTTGGTCATGGTACATTCCCTGGGGATACTTCCATAGATCAGGATCCTGTATTTATTTATGATACTATAGGAGTCTACACTACGAGTTTAATAGTAACAGATGCCAATGGTTGTATTGATAGTACTAGTCATGATATTGATATATGGCCCATACCACAGACTAACTTTGTTATAATAGACACTAACCAACAGGGTCAGATTTATCTTGATAACCTATCACAGGGTGCTATTGATTACTATTGGGACTTTGATTATAATTATGGAGTTAGTACAACAGAGAAGAGTCCGATACATCAGTATGAGGTTGATGGCAATTATGATATTATGCTTGTTAGTTACAATGAGTATAACTGTCCTGATACGATGCATCAGGTTTATGATTTATTATTTAGAAACTTATTTGTTCCCAATGCATTTATTCCTTCCTCTTCAGATCAAGAGCTTAGGACTTTCTTGCCAAAGGGTATAAACTTACGATCCTATAATATAGAGGTCTATAGTTCTTGGGGTAACCGTGTATTTGAATCAACGGAGCTCAATGATGGAGCGCCGGCTGAGGGTTGGGATGGTACTTACAAGGATGAGCCTTTACCTACAGGTTCTTATATATGGCGTATAAGTGCTGTATTTGAGGATGGTGAGTACTGGAAGGGTACTGATAATGGTGATGGTAATACTGGTACTAGTGGAACCATAACATTGATAAGGTAATTTTATCTAGGGAGGATATGGCTATGAATAAAAAAGAAAAAACAACATCAACGATGATAGAAATAATACAAACCACTAAGAGATCACCTTTTGCATTATTGCTTACGATGGTATTTTTAGTTTCCATGTTTTTATTTCCAACTACTAGTAAGTCACAGGATTTGGATTTCTCACAATATTATAACAATCCCACTTATTATAATCCTGCTTATGTTGGGTTAACTATGGGATTAAAGTCTCGTCTTAATTATCGTAGGCAGTGGACTGGATTGTCAGGTGATTATCATTCCTATAGTTTTAGTGCTGATATAGCAGAGCGTAGTTTACCTGGAGCTGGTGGTATTGGTATAATTGCCAATCAGTCCTTGGCAGGCAAGGGAGTTTTAAAGACCAACACCATAGGTATAATGCCCAGTGTTCGTATACCCATAAGCAAGAATGCTATTTTTCAGTTGGGAGCATTGGCCAGTGTTGTTACTCAGCAGTTGAATTGGGATAATTTGGTATTTTCGGATCAGTTAGATCCACGCTGGGGAAATATTTATCCCACAAATTTTCCTGGTGCAGCCAGGGATAAGGTATCCTTTCCTGATTTTAGTTTTGGTGGTATTTTCCAGTTTAAGCCCAGTGATGATTTGGAGGGTACTATTGGCGCTGCTGTTCATCATTTAACTACTCCNAATCAGAGTTTTTTCGAGGTTAACGCCAAGTTACCCAGGAAATATGTTTACAATCTTGATTTTATAATTACCATACGAGAGGATCAGGGATATTATTCGAAGCGACAGGGATTTAAGTTAAATCCTGGTATGATGGTACAGCATCAATCAAGTATGTTGTTGTATACTTTGGGTATGAATATTTATATGTCCAATGTTTATTTGGGTATATGGTATAGGAACCAGACATTGGAGTATGATGAGTTTAGTACGTTCACTGCCATGGCGGGATTAAATATTCCCTTTAATGAGCAATGGCGTATGAAGGTAATGTATAGTTATGAGATGAATATAAACTCCAATCAGAACTTCACTGGTCCATCCCATGAGATAAGTTTGATATTTGAGTTTGATGACATTGGTTTGATACAAAAACGTTCAGGGGGATTTATGGCTCCATCAAG
>JGI26270J51728_1000653_pt1 | contig 15698 bp, 13 predicted proteins | sample SaaInlLV_10m_DNA_2_FD_51728 | JGI IMG/M metagenome (IMG submission 51728) | reverse complement strand
AGTCGGCGACCTTCAGAATTCACGAGAATTAACGATTGAAGAAGTGGCTGAAATCAATCAATACTTAAATAAAAATAAAAATGTTAAAAAACAATTAATCAGCCAAAGTGATGTTTATCTTAATGTTGTTATCCAGCCTTCTGCTCATTCAAAGTTTGATGTTCTAAGTCATAAAGTGAGAGATGTGGGGGATGATATTTTAAGCAAGTATGAAACCCATTATGGCGGTGCTGCCTACATAACAGGTATCGTTCCAAGTCTCATTCGAGATGATGTTGCTATGTTGATGCAATCAGGTATGTTGATTATGGTATTGATTTTATTGGTCAACTTAAGAAGTCCAGTGGCTGTAGGAATGGTTATGCTTACTATTGTTTTGTCCCTAGGATTTATGCTTGGGTTTATGGGATGGGTTTTAAAATTGACAGGTTCGGAAAAGTTTTTATTCACCATGATGAATACATCTATGCCCATCATTTTATTGACAATAGCCAATTCAGATGGTGTTCATATGATGGCGAAGTTTTTCAAAGAATTAAGAAATAGAAGAAATATTAAAGAATCGGTCACAGTGGCAATGGATTCATTATTGGTCCCTATCTTTTTAACTAGCATCACAACAGCGGCGGCATTCTTGGCACTTATTTTTGCACCGATTGAGCAAATGGTGGGATATGGTATTTCAATATCTGCCGGCATTTTATGGGCGTGGATTTTATCTTCAACAATGCTTCCCGCTTTGATTTCATTAAGGAAATGGGATCTAAACTCTAAAGCGGTTACTCAAGCAAGTATTTTTGAAAATGGTATTGATCGACTCGCAAAGCAAGTAACAAAGCATCCAAAATATATATTAACGACAGGACTCCTTCTTGTCTCCATTGGAGGCATGGGCGTGACGATGGTAGAAGTCGATGTAAATTTTATGACTTTTTTCAAAAAGGGGACGGAAATTCGTGACAGTATGGACTTCTTAGAAGATGAAATGTTAGGCACCATGGATGTGCGTGTTCGCGTAGAAGGCGATTTAAAAGAGCCAGAACATTTACAAGCGATTGTTGACCTGCAAACATACATGGAGGAAGATGAGAAAGTCGGGATGAGTTTTTCTATTGCGAACATTGTGCAACAAATGCATAAATCCATTATGGATGATGATCCGAATTTTGAAACTATTCCGGATTCAAGAGGGAAGGTAAATAATCTGTTCACTATGTATTCGTTTTCAGGAGATCCAAACGCTTTTNAGTCCATGGTCGATTATGATTATGAAGTGGGACTCGTTACAGCATTAAGTAAAATGATGGGGACACAAGAAATTATTGTTTTTGTGGATAAAATTGAAAACTACGTGATGGATCATTTTCCCGAAGGATTGTCTGCTATGATTACTGGGATGGCCGTAGTATATAGAGATCTCGTTTTTCTCATTATAAAATCATCTCTCATTAGTATTATTGTATCCATTTTTGTAATTGGAGCCATAGCAAGTCTGTTTTTCGGAAAATTTCATTGGGGAATATTAGCGATTATTCCCTTATCTGCAGCCGTGATTCTAAATTTTGGTTTTATGGGGCTGTTTGATGTAAAGCTTAGTCATATTACGGCTATATTAGCCTCAATCATTATTGGTGTGGGTGTGGATTTTGCTATTCATTATATTGCTCAATTTAGACGGTATTCACGCGATCCAAATAAGGTTGACAATTTGAGCCAGGAAGTCATCGACGATGTGGGATACCCTATTATTCTTGATGCAGCTTCAAATATGGGATTTGGCGCATTATTGTTTTCTACTTTTGTCCCTATTCAATATATAGGTGGTCTTATGGTTTTTGCCATGATTTCAACATCGCTTGGGACTTTGACTGTTTTGGCTGCGCTCACTGAATTATTAAAAAAACGAATTGTTGAACAATAGGAGGTTCAAATGAAAAAAATCATTTTATGGATAAGTCTCTTTGGAATTGGCATGGCACAAACAGGTATAGAAATTGCCCAAATGGTGGAAGATCGAATATCTCCGAAAGATATGATATCATCTACCACCATGGTTTTGACGAATAAAAAAGGGAGAACCAGAACAGCAAAAATATTTACGAAAAGTATGGACGATAGTAAAAAACAAATCATGTGGTTTTTATCACCGAAGGATGATAAAGGCGTGGCATTTCTTAAAATTGAGCATGACGATAAAGATGATGAAATGCGCATGTGGCTTCCTGCTTTCAAAAAGATTCGACGTATTTCATCCAAGAAAAAAGGAGATTCTTTTATGGGATCTGATTTGACTTATGAAGATATGTCCAGTAGGGTCATTTATGAAAATACGTTCAGCCGTTTAGAAGATGAAAAAGTGGGTGAGATTGACTGTTTTGTGATTGAAGCTGTACCAAATCCTGAATTGAAATCGTCCTATTCGAAACATAAAACTTGGATAGATAAAAAATTAAATATGGCAGTAAAAGAAGAATCCTATGACCGTATGGGCGATTTGAAAAAAATAAAAACTTTTGAAAATAAAATCGTCGGAAAATATCGCGTGATGTCAGGTATTTTTGTAAATGATGTACAAAATAATCATACAACCAACCTTACTTTTGATGATTTAGAATTAGATACGGGAATTAAAAATAATTTGTTTCATGAAAAAAACTTAAAACGTTTACCACGAAATTAAATAGTAGTTACAGTGGTAGTTAGAGAAGGAACAATGTATACAACGGAAATATATTAAATAAGAATGATCAAAATAATGGTAGCTTCAATGGTAGTTAGCACGAATAGTAGTCAAATAGAATGAATATGGACGAAAAAAGTTTGATTCGAGAAATATGTCTAAAACACAAGTTAATGGGATGGGAAATTGTCCTATAATGACTTTAAACAAGAGAAATCTATGATTATTTACAAGCGACAAGTTAAAGTTGCATTCTTACTTTTACTTTTATCCCAAACGAGCCTAATTGCTCAGTTCACGTATTCTGGAAATATCAATCCATCTAAAATGATACGAACATCTAATCAGTCAGAAATAAAACTCCCATTTCGGTTGGCGACTATAAAAGCAAGCTATACAATGGGATCCTTTGATTTCCTTACAAATTCTGCAATAGAATATAGATGGGATGGGGAGCCAACATTTGATTTTCGGGAAGTTTATGTTGCTTATTTCCCTGATTGGGGAGAAGTGAAACTGGGAAAACAAATTCATGCATGGGGAATGGTAGATGGAAACAATCCTACGGATAATTTAAATGCTTATGATTATTATTTTATGTTTATGCCTGGAGCGGACCGCAAAATTGGTTCAAATTCGGCTTCAGTTAATTTGATATTTGGAGATTACCAATTTGAAACCGTGATTATCCCAGGGCATACACCGAATAGACTTACGTTTGGTGAAGATGATTTTCCCATCAAACCTCCCATGGATGAACCGGATTCATATGTGGAAATTGAAGATCCAATGGAGATTGGATTTCGATTGCGAGGATCATTTCCAGCCGCAGATGTGAGTTTATCCTATTTTAAGGGGCATGATCGACTGTTTAGTCTTAGTGGGTTTACACTAGTTGAAGGCGGCATGCCAAATTTTAATTTTGGTTTTCGATCGACTGAAGTTTATGGAGCAAATTTGGTTACATTTCTTGGTGATATGACTCTTCGAGGTGAATTTGGATACTTTAATTCCAAAGGGACTATCATTAAAAACGATTTTAATATCTTTGATAATAATGCTGAATATTTACAATATGTAATACAGTTAGAAATTCCTGGACCTTTAGACATTGCCTTAAATGCTCAATATATTGGAAGTAGAATCATTGAAGTATCGGAGCTTACACTTGTAACTCTCACGGGAATGGTTTTATATCATCAAGATATAGACACCTTTTCGCCAGGAATGGGAACACCTTTTGCCATGTTTGCCGAAAATGGTTTAAGTCTATCTGCAACAGGTTGGCTTATGNATGATCGGTTAGAATTGAGTGCAAATACCTTTATGAACTTGGATGAAAATGGATATATGATCGGCGCACGAGTTTTTTATTCTCCATCTGAAAGTTGGGGCATTGAAGCCCAATTAAGCCAATTCATCGGAGATGAAGAAAATTCGGAAAACCCTTTTACTAAATTAGAAGATTTCTCTCATATTCAAATCGGATTGAAATATAGTTTTTAATCTGCAATTTTTGGCGGATGTATTGAAGCCATGATTGCAGCACCAATTAGGCAAGCGACACCTGCAATAATAAAGGGTGTCATCCAAATACTTGGATCGCCTGAACCTTGAGCTGAATCTTTAAAAAATCCTGCTAATTGGGGTCCCGCAATACCTGCAATGCCATAAGCGGTAAACATCCAACCATAATTGGTTCCTAGGTTTTTGTTGCCAAAAAAATCTGCTGTTGCAGCTGGGAAGAGTGCAAAATTTCCCCCAAAATTAAATCCGATTATTGAAGCGCCTATGATAAACCCCGTTACCATTCCAAAGGTAATAAATATATGATACATCATGAGCATGATGAATCCTTGTATGACAGTCATATAAATGATGGCAGTTTTTCGTCCTAATTTATCAGAGATTGTCCCCCAAGCGATTCTACCAATTCCATTAAAAATAGCATACCATGCCATAGCAGTTCCCGTAATAACACTTGCATTTTTAATTCCATGATATTGTAAGGCATCAATACCAAATAATTTGATGCAATAAATAACCATAAGTCCTGATAATGCGGAAAAAATAAAGACACCCCATAACATGTAAAATTGAGGCATTTTTAACATTTGGTTGGAAGAAAATTCTATTGATGATCGTTCAATCGATTCTTGGGATGGTTCCCATCCTTCAGGTTGATACCCTTCTGGCGGATTAACCATAACAAAACTTCCAATTAAAACTAAAATTGTAAAAATAAATCCATAAATCACAAAAACACTTTGGACACTTGGCAAACCAAATACATGAGTTGTATTGAGTAAACCGCCAAACCATGAGCCTGCTAATTTGACCCAGATGGTTGCCCCAAATCCAAATCCTGCTACAGCTAGACCGGTAATCATTCCTTTTTTATCTGGGAACCATTTTACGCCTACAGCAATGGGCACAACATAAGCGAGACCAATTCCCGCACCACCGATGATACCAATAAAGAAAAATTGCGCTAAAAAAGATTGTCCGAAGAATCCACCTAATATATAACCTAAGCCTAGTAAAAGACCACCTGCTCTAGCAACAATGGTTGGGCCTGACTTCGCCTGCCATTTTCCACCAAGAACCATCACAATAGCAAAGGTGGCAAGTCCAGCAGAAAATACCCATGCCGTTTGAGTAGCGGTAAATTGATAAAGACCCATTGGATCTGTTAAAATTTTTGTAAATACAGACCAAGCGTATATCGCGCCTAATGCAAGTTGAATCATAATAGCACCAATAACAACGAGCCATCGGTTTGTAATAGGATGTAAGAGTTTCATGAACTATCTCCTAAGTTGTAAGGTGATGTGAATTGATCAATAAAAAGCGGATACCCATGTCCGAAAATACAAAATAAATCGAAGTGGATTCAAATATTTACCAGTTTTATTAGGATAAAAAAATAGAATGACAAACTAAAAGGAATGTAAAAAAACAGTAAATTCAACAATGGTATTCAAAAAAAATGCGCATAAATAGTCATCATTTATTTAGGAGAAAATTATCTTACTAGGCACAATCATTTTTTTCAGTCTCTTGGGTAGCCTTGGGGCAATTCTTCTTTCTGGGCTTTTTCTATTATTCCCGAATCGAATACAAAACACTTTGATTCCAGGGCTTATCAGCTATGCGACAGGAACATTGTTGGGCACTGCATTTTTGGGCATGATTCCTCATGCATTGGAACATTTACCCGTTCCCCAACTCGGACTCACTTTATTGTTGGGCATTCTTCTGTTCTTTACTTTAGAAAAATTTGTGGTTTGGCGTCATTGTCACAGTCATGCTTGCGAAGTGCATGAAGCTTCAGGTCCTTTAATTTTAATCGGAGATGCGTTTCATAATTTTATAGATGGCATATTGATCGCAGGTGCATTTTTGGCCGATTATCACTTGGGAATCGTAACCGCAATTTCAGTCGTATTTCATGAAGTTCCGCAGGAAGTAGGTGATTTTGCTATTCTATTAAAAAATAAATATTCAAAGAAAAAAGCTTTTGGATTGAATATTGTTTCTGGATTGAGTTCTGTGATAGGGGCGGTTTTAGCTTATTTTTTAATGGATCAAATGCAATTTTTAACACCTTATGTGATGGGCATTGCAGCCGCCAGTTTTATTTATATTGCTTTGGCTGATTTAATTCCAGATTTACATCACCATTTCAGCGTTAAAGAAAGTTTGATTCAAATTGTTTTATTAACGGCGGGTATTTTTACCATCTATTTTATGGGGCATATTAGCTAAGCATTTTGTGAAAATATTTTCTCTTATTCTCAAAATTCCCATTAAAATGTATCAATGGTTTATCTCGCCGGTTTTCCCAAATTCTTGTCGCTATTCACCCACGTGTTCCCATTACGCCATAGATGCTTTGGATGAGTGGGGTGCGATAAAAGGTTTATGGCTCGCGATTAAAAGATTGGGACGGTGTCATCCTTGGGGAGATAGCGGATATGATCCTGTTCCAAAGAAAAAAGTATGAAAGTTGAATAGGGAAAACCTTTCGCAAAGCACTTTCGACTTTATAGACTTTCGCCTCATTAGTTCCGTAATGGCTTACCCTTTTTTAGCATAAATCGAATACGATCTTGAGATAATTTTTCTCCAGCAAGCGAGATAAATGTTTCGCGTTCTATATCCAAAAGATATTGCTCTTCCACAGATTTTGTGAGACCCGCTTTATCTCCGCCCGTAATAACATACGCTAACTTTTTCCCGATAAATTCATCATGATCAGAAATTTTCCCAGAAGATTTGAACCCTTTGAGAGCCATTGTCATGGCTGTTCGTCCACCCGCACCAGGCAATTTAAGATCATCGCGATACTGGGGTGGTTCATAATTTTCTGCTAACGTCATGGTTTTTTGTTTTGCGACCCAGATACGTTGATCGTCATTCATGACAACCGTATCAGATTTGAGGAGATAAGCTAGATATTTGGCTTCATCCGCACTGGTGGCAACTTTAGCAAATCCAATGGTTTCGAATGCTTTTTGTGCAATTTGGAATGCATTTCGAATGCCTCCTTTTCCTGCATTTTCAAAAAGATTCAGGAGAAGTCGTAAGTTTCCTCCAGCTCCAGGAATGAGTCCAACGCCCACTTCTACCGCACCAATATAAAGCTCAGCAGAAGCTACACGATGGGCAGCAGGTCCTATAAATTCAAATCCGCCACCAAGGGTTAATTGAAAAGGAGCCGCCACAACGGGGGCTTTAGAAAATCGGATAGCTTGCGTTAAGTCTTGAAAGGTTTTCACCGTCTTCTCTAATCCATCCCAATCCTTATCTTCACAAAATTGAAGAATACCTGCCAAATTAGCTCCAGCGCAAAAATTGGCTCCCTGATGTCCTAAGACCATCCCTTTGTATTTCCCTGCATCCAATAATTCCAATCCGGTTTGGATTATTTCAACCATAGATCCATCGATGGGATTTAGAGTGGGTTGAAGGATAGAGTGGTATTCTACATTCAAAATACCATCGCCCAAATCAATGAGGCTGGCACTCCAATGTTTTTTGATGAGATTCCCCGCTGATTTTTGCAAGAGAAGATTGAGCGATTTTGTTCCATTGTCCTGCTGTTGAACTATATTATTATTTGGATCGTAATACGTTCGCATTCCATTTTCGATTGTGTAGAATGTTTCTCTGCCAGAATTCAACATGGTTTGAATCCAAGCGGGTATAGATCTTCCTTCTGCTTTCATTCTTGCAAGAGATTCAGAAACGCCAATCGCATCCCAGGTTTCAAATGGACCCAATTCCCAGCCAAATCCCCATTTTAACGCTTGATCTATATTGATAATATCATCACTAATTTCAGGAATACGATTTGCTGAATACAATAATGTGCGTGCCAAAACTTCCCAAAAGAATTTTCCGGCTTTATCGTCACTAAAAGCCATGGCTTTAATTTTATCTCCAGCATATTGGCGATCTTTTGCCAGACGGAATCCATCAAAACGTACTACTTTTTGTGGTGTGTAATCTCCCGTTGCAAAATCTAAAGATAAGATGCCTTCTTTCGTTTTTTTATAAAAGCCTGCTTTTGATTTTTGCCCCAATCGCCCCTCGTCAATAAGGGTTTTTAGAATGGATGGAATTTTAAATACATTTCGTTCTTCGTCATTTTCACCACGATCATAACTGGTTTGTGCTACGTGAGCAAGTGTATCTAATCCAACCACATCTGCCGTTCGAAAGGTCGCACTTTTGGGGCGTCCCGTAATCGTGCCTGTTAGTTTGTCCACTTCTTCAACCGTGAGTCCCATTTTTTCTGCAATTTCCAATGTGACCATCATGCCAAAAACGCCAATCCGATTCCCAATAAAATTGGGGGTGTCTTTTGCGTGAACGATGCCTTTTCCAAGCATATTTTCGCCAAAAGAGGCGATTGTATCATAGACTTCTTGACTGGTATTTTCCCCTTTCACCAATTCCAATAGACGCATATACCTGGGTGGATTAAAAAAGTGTGTAATCATGAATCTTTTTTTCAAATCATCAGAGAAAACGGATATTAAATCATTGAGTGGAATCCCAGATGTATTTGACGATATTATGACAGTGGATTTCAAGTGAGGAATGATGTTTTGATAAACAGTATGTTTAATATCTAATCTTTCCGCAACGGCTTCAATAACCCAATCGACCTCAGTTAATTTTTCCAAATGCTCATCATAATTACAGGGCTCGACCATGGAAGCATTTTTCGGTTTATATAAGGGAGCAGGTTTTAAACTTGTGAGAGATTCCACTCCTTTTTTTGCCAAGTCTTGATTGATGTCAAATAGGAGAGAGGGGATGCCCGCGTTAGCCAAATGTCCAGCAATTTGTGCCCCCATGACGCCTGCGCCTAAAACAGCTACTTTTTCAATTTTATCTTTCATGATTTCCTCTATGTTTTCATTAAATGTTCAAAAATAGTGATGTAACGATACATGACCCAAAAGTGGCTGAAACTACCGGCCAAAACCAGAACATGCCAAATTTCATGGAATCCAAATCCTTTTCGCGGAGATTCTTCTCGATCTAAAGAATAAAAAATGACTCCGATAGAATAAAATAACCCACCCATAAATAACCAAAAAATCGCGCCCATTGGAAGGGCAATAATCAATGGCCAAATTGCAATGAGCGACAGCCACCCCATAAAGACATAGTAAACGGTAGAGAACCACTCTGGGAAATCAAATTTAAATAATTTCCATAATATACCAAAAAATGCCAATCCCCAAATAAAGACAGCTAAACTCAATCCCCAGGGACCCCGTAACGGGACTAAGCAAATTGGAGTATAAGTAGCGGCAATGAGGACATAAATCATCATATGATCCAAACGTTTTAAGATTGAGGCTGCTCTTCCAGTGACATTAATCCAATGATAAAGTGTGCTGGCGGTGTACAATAAAAAAAGCCCTCCGCCAAATATGGAAAAAGAAAATATCTTCCATGGATCAAATGGATTGCCAGATTTATAGATGAGTAAAATTGTAGCAATGACAGAAAATATCGCACCGATAATGTGGGTTAATCCACTCATTGGGTCTTTCAGTTTCATACAGTTCTCATCGTTCAATGATTGTCGCAATGCCTTGTCCACTTCCAATGCACATGGTCGCAAGACCAAGATGCGTATCATTTTGTTCCATGACGTTTATCAATGTGGTTAAAATCCGAGCTCCAGAGCACCCCAAAGGATGGCCCAAGGCAATTGCTCCACCATTAATATTAATTTTGTCTATATCCCATCCACCTTTTTGAATAACAAAAAGAGCTTGGGCGGCAAAAGCTTCGTTCAACTCGATACTCTCAATTTTATCCATTGTGAGATTCGCTTTTTTCAAAGCTTTTTCTGTGGCGGGGAGAGGACCCGCACCCATTCGAGTCCAATCTACGCCCGCGACGGCTCTACTCAGAATCTTAGCTCGAATGGATAACCCATTCTCTTTTGCAAAGGATTCACTTGTAATCAAAAGTGCAGAAGCTCCGATAGAAATGGGACTACTTGAGGCCGCCGTAACGGTTCCATCTTCCATAAAAGCAGAATGAAGACTTTTAATTTTTTCCACATCAGGTTTGCGCGGACCTTCATCTTTTTCTATAGTCGTTTCGCCATAAATATCAATGGGAATTAATTCATTATCAAAATGTCCGTTTTCATACGCTTTTAGTGTTTTCTCATGTGACAGTATGGCAAAATCATCTTGTGTCTCGCGCGAGATATTCCCATCATTGGCTAGATTTTCAGCCGTTTCACCCATGCCGATATAGAATTCTTGTTCCGCAAGTTCAGGGTGAAAATCTGGTGCAAATCCGCCCATGGGAACACTGAACATATCTTCAATGCCAACTGCAATTCCCACGTCAATATCTCCAGCTTCAATGGCCGTGCTAATTTGATGCACTGCATCCATGGAAGAACCACAAAAACGATTNACCACTTTTCCGCCCGCTTCTTTGGGGATCCCAGCCAAAATAGCGACTGAACGGCCCATAATCATGCCTTGTGGCCCTTCTGGAAAGGCACATCCCAAAACCACATCTTCAATGGCATTGGGTGAAAGTGATTCATGACGTGCCAATAATCCTTTAACCACCTGCGCTGCTAAATCATCAGGACGAACCCCGACTAATTGCCCATTTTTTATCCCGATGGGTGAGCGAACCGCATCAACAATGACAGATTGAATCATGCTTGACTCCTTTGTTTTTTTCGACGTGTTTCTCGATTGAATAGATATTGGTCGATATCAAAAACAAACAAGGTGTTTGATTTTATTTTTTGAATTGCTTTGATTTTTTTCTTTTTAAATAGTTTCATTTTTCCTCCTAGAATGGATATGATTTTTGTGAGTAAGTATAGTTAGCAATTTTTCTTTTTAATCCAATAATGTCTGTTGCGAGAAGCATCCGTGCTTCAAATTTCTTTAAATATTCGCTATGAGATGCAGACAATTTTCCTTTTGTAATACCATTCATCCCCGTTAGTGCTCTGTTCAATAAGGTCAAAGATATTTCAGCCGTATAAGCGCGGGCAATGTCTAATACAATCGGTTTAGCCTGTTTAGAGTTCACACTATATTCCGCACGAGCTATGACACTTTCTGCTGTGTATAATTCCATAAACATATTTGCCAATATTTCTGTGAGTTGTTGCTCGTGTTTCAGATCTTGACCATATTCATTCAATGCTTTATGAAATAAATATAAGGTCATTCGCTTGCCTGTTTCAATCGCATATTTTTCTTTCGCAAGAATTCCTGATTCATCTTTTGGCGCGTTTGTATCTAAAAAGNCATCAATTTTCCCTATAGATTCTCGGATGGGTAATTCCTCAAGCAACGCTTTTTTCATCATATACCCTGTGATAATTTGGCGATTAATTTCGTTGCTTCCCTCCCAAATTCGATTGATTCGATCAGAACGATAAGTAGAGGCTAAAGGATATTCTTCTATAAATCCATAACCACCCATGGTTTGAATCCCTTCATCCAAGACGAATGCCATAGATTCACTGCCATAAATTTTTGCCATTGACGTTTCAATCGCATATTTTTCCATAGCGGCACCTAATTCTAAATAAAAGGATTCCGACGATTTATCCAGCTTGTCAATTTCATCTTGAATTAGTCCAATTGTGCGATAAACCATACTATCCGATGCATAAGTGAGCATGACCATTTGGGCGAGTTTCCCCTTAATGACATCAAAGTTAGAAATGGATTGCCCAAATTGTTTGCGTTCTAAAGCATAATTAAGAACATAGTTAATGGTTTCTTTCATGCCGCCTACTTCAGCAGCGCCCAATTTAAATCTACCAATATTTAGCGCATTAAAAGCAATAGTTGCACCTTTGCCCACTTCATAGAGAAGGTTTTCTATGGGCACTTTTGCATCTATAAATGTCAAGGGCGTTGTAGAGGAACCTTTGATGCCCATTTTCTTTTCTTCCTGGCCAATTTCGAATCCGGGGGTATCACGATCCACAATAAACGCACTAAATTTTTGCCCATCTACTTGGGCAAATACAATAAAGACTTTTGCCCAGGAACCATTAGTAATAAAGATTTTTTCTCCATTCAAAATATAATGTTTCCCATCCTCAGAAAGGACAGCTTTTGTTTTGCCTGAGAGCGCATCTGATCCTGCCGAAGGTTCGGTTAAACCATAAGCACCTATCCATTCACCTGTGACTAATTTTGGTAGATATTTTTCTTTTTGTTCTTTGGTTCCAAACCAAACGATGGGAAGCATACCAATTGCCGTTTGAACTGAAAAAGTGGTGAGGAAAGAAGAAGAATAACCCGTAGCAATGGATTCTATTACAATGGCTGTTGTGATTTTGTCTAAATCCATTCCGCCGTATTCTTCTGGAACATTCACGCCCAAAAGGCCCAAATCACCTGCTTCGCGGATGAGAGATAAACTTAAATCTTTATCATATTTTTCAATTTGATCTTTGTTGGGGTAAATGCGCTCTTTCCCAAATTCTTTTACCATTTGTTCAATATCGCGGTGTTCTTCGGTGAATTTTTCTCTGCAATATACCTCGTCGTCTCTAACAGATTGAATGAGAAAATGTCCTCCAGTTTGAACTGTGTTTTTGCTCATAATAAATTCCTTTATGATGGTTTTTTAATAATTCCTGCTAAAATAAATTCTTTGATGGTTTCCATATATTCTTTTGCGGTAACNCCATGAGCATCAAANAANGTGAACCAAATGATAGATTCAATATTGACCATAATAGACAATGCCGTTATCTTGATGTTTACATTTTTAAATTCACCCGATTGAACACCTGCTGAAATAATAGTTGCCACCAAAGCTTGGAAATTAGAATATACCGTCTGCAATTTATCCTTAAAATCCTCGTCTTTTCCAACCATAGACCAAAATTCTGCCAAGACCTTAAAAGGTTCGGGGTTACTTTCATATTGATCAATAAAATATTGAAATAAATCTTGAAGCTGTTGAGAGGGAAGGGCATCTTTTTCTACGATATGGTTTAAAAAAGCACTATATCGTAAAACCCAAAAGTTCACCAAATCTAAATAAATTTCTTTTTTAGATTTATAGTACCAATAGATTGCACCTTTACTGAGACTAGATTTCGCGACGATGTCATCAATCCGGCTGGATTCATAACCTTTTTCTACGAGCACCAATAATGCAGCGTTTAATATTTGCTCTTTTCGTTCGTCTTTGCGTGATTGTTCCATAATATAAACCGACTGGTCGGTCTAATTTATAGATTTATTCTTATAAAAGGAAAGGGTTTTTTAGATTGAAGTAATTCGTTACTATTACTTTAGCGAGGGTTAATCGTAATTTTCATTTTTATCTTTTTTTATCAACCCCCATTTATCCCCAACATTTGGGGATTTGATTGGGTATACATGAAAATTACTTACCTGTCTGCGTTCCATTACGAACAGGCAGGCAACTAATATCCGCCATGTTAATATTTTTATAAATANAATATCAAAAAGAGAACAGGAATANCAATACCAGCAATCGTTAGCCATGCGCCACGACCCGTAATTCCTTTTTTCCCTTTGAGAACAAAGAGTCCTGTAATGGCTAAAAGCCCCAAGACGATAGCAAATAAATCTGCCATAAATGTCCAAATCTTTTTAGGATGGTTTAAATGAAGAAAATTCATTTCGTATAAAATAGATCTCTCACTCACGGTTTCGATATTGATGCGTTTTGTATTGAGATAGAGGGTTAATGTTTCTTTTTCTAAGAATATTTTTAAGGTATTCGGGTTTGGCATAAAACTAGATTTAATCGGACCCTCTAAATTTATTTCAGTAAGGATATTTGCCATAACGTCTTGGTTAATAGGATTGTTGCCCCAAATATCCTCAATTTGAACAGTTTGATTCTCTATTTTGTAACTTGGGTTCCAATCTGAAACATGATTTACCGCTACGCCAGAAATGGCATAAATGAGAGTCAGCCCAAAAGCAAGATAACCCACATCTCTGTGAACGATATTATTCCATTTGCGCCATTTGACTTTCATGATATTTTATAAAAATTATTTAATCAAGCTTGGGAGAAAATTTAATCCTGAATTTCCGCACCCAGACCTTTAAGGCGGTAAATGGTTTTATCTGCTTCCGTGATTTTATCTTTTTTTGGATCGAATGTTTGGCCGCTTTCTTCCATAGACATTTCTTTCTGCTTTTGTGCTTGCTCGTCAGTGAGGGTGAGTTTTTCGAAAATGCCTTCCACTTGAGCTTGGTGACCTTTTGCCGTAAGTGGAAAAATGATTTCACCATCATTGACCTTGACAATAATACTTTGAAAAGGCTGATCACCAGACATTTCTATCCAACATCCACGATGGGCACATACATCTACGATAGTCCCAGTAATTTGCACATGTTCGTCCAAAAATGATTCTGGATTTTCTAAAAGTGAAGATAAGGGCGTTGATTCCTCAAGGGAAAGGGCTTTGCCCAATTTTTGACTTTCACCAGCAAGTATTTGACTTAAAAGAAAAGTAATGAGAATTGGTATTATTTTTTTCATAATTAAACTCCGATAACAATGTCTTAATTTATAGAATAATTATGGAAAAAACGAAGGATTGTAAAGGAGATGGCACTAGAATTTTAAACAAACAAAAAACTTTATCATTCAGAGGAGTTTTCGACGAAGAATCTTCTGTAGCTAATCAAAAANCCATTGTCATTCCGTGCAGAGATACGGAATCCATGCTTTGATTTTTTAGCAATGTCTTGAATGTGGCACGAGAATCTTTTCTCGTGCGTTTGTAGCGAACACTCTTTTTGTGTCTCTTCCACGAATAAGGATATTCGTGGCACTTTTCATTGAACGCCAAGCTCGTTCAGTTGCTTGAGTAGATGCTTCCTCTCGTTGGTCGTCTGAATGACAGTAGATTTGAGACAATAAAAAGAAGTGTCATTCAGAGCAGCTTGCTGCGTGGAATCTTCTGTGGTTAAACCAAAAAACCATTGTTTAAACTCAAGGTATTTCAGNCCTCAACNTAGATCCTTCACTTCGTTCAGGATGACATAGTAAGGTGTGAGATTATTGTTGAACTTAATGACAATGGGGGATGGAGATTCTTCCGTTCGTCGGACTTATGGATGACATAATATATGAGGTAAATAAAAAAGGGACAGTAAACTGTCCCTTTTTTATTTTATTGATTAAACTAAGAATTACTTCAACAATACCATCTTTTTCATCTGATGATTATTTCCTGCAGTGATTCTATAAAGATACATTCCAGCACCTACAGGTTGATTTAAATTATTAGTTGCATCCCAAACGACAGATTTAAAACCTGCATTTTGTTGGGTGTTGACCAATGTTTTAATCCGATGACCCATGATGTCATAAATCGTAACACGAACAAAAGATTCTTCAGCTAAATCATACTGAAGCGTCGTGCTTGGATTAAATGGGTTTGGATAATTTTGATGCAAAGCAAACACTTGTGGCATCGCATTAT
>JGI26270J51728_1000576_pt1 | contig 16814 bp, 22 predicted proteins | sample SaaInlLV_10m_DNA_2_FD_51728 | JGI IMG/M metagenome (IMG submission 51728) | reverse complement strand
AAGAAGAATCCCTATCTCTAATTGTTAATGGTTTCATGGAACCATTCACAAAAGAATTACCAATGGAATATGCTGTTGAACTAAATAGACTCATCAAACTAGAAATGGATGATTCAGTGGGATAAATTCCCCAAAACTAATTTTGATTAATCATGTCTCAAGAACTTCTTTCAAAACTTAACACAAGTCACATTGATGAAATTTCTTCATCTAGAAATGAACCTGATTGGCTAAAAGATTATAGAAAAAATTCACTATCTGTCTATGATCGTTTGCCAATGGAAATGTCTCCACTTTATAATAAATACACTGATGCAAAAAAAATGGATCCAGAAAAAGTATCTCTTTCCACATCCACTACAGATACAATTCCTAGTTTCCTAACAAAACGATTAGGTGAACTAGAAAATGAAATATGTATTATTCAAATTGGAACAAATATTCACAAAATCAATCTTCCTGATGAATTAAAATCAAAAGGATTAGTAATTTCTTCAATTTCTGATGCTATAGAAAATAATTCTGAACTAGTAAAAAAAGCACTAGAGGCTTCAAAATCTGAAGAAGATAGATTTACTGCACTAAACAATGCAGCCTTTAATTCAGGCATATTCATTCACATCCCACGTAATTTGATTGTCGATAAACCAATTCATTTCTTAACTTGTCTATCTGAAGATGGCCATTCTACAATTTCAAGAAATATAATTTTTGCAGATGAAAGTAGTAAAGCAACAATCGTACAGGAATTGTATTCTCCAAGTATTCAAACTCAACAAGCCTATCTGGAATTGATGAATACATCTCTTGGTGCAAATGCACAACTAGATGTTACAACTCTACAAATGATTGATCAACATGCGGTATCTTTTTCAACACGAAGAACAGATTTAGCTCAAGATGCCAAAGTCAATTGGTATTCTGGTTTATTTGGTTCAATGCTGTCTAGATATAAAATAGAATATTTCCTTAATGGCACTGGTGCATCATCTAATGATTCAGAAGTAATTTTTGGAAATAATGAACAATCTTTTGACATTCAAACTAATGTTAATCATGAAAGTCCTTCAACTGAAGGTAGAGTNGTTGAAAAATCNATTCTTAGAAATAAATCAAAATCTCTTTTCAAGGGAATGATTAGAATTCAAAAAAATGCTGCTAANTCAAACTCATTTTTGTCTGGTCGTTCAATTCTTTTGGATAAAGATGCAAAATCNGANGCTATTCCTGGATTAGAAATTTTTACCAATGATGTAAAAGCTACCCACTCTGCATCTGTTGCCCAAATTGATGAAGAACAAATATTCTATTTGAAAACTAGATGTCTTACTAAAGAAGAAGCTGAACGAACAATTGTTGAAGGTTTCTTAGAGCCTCTTTCAAGAAAAATGTCTTTTCAAGTTAGAGCATGGATTGCATATCTAATTGAATCCAAATGGGATAACAAAGAACTTACAATTAACACTGATAAGGAACTAGCCAAGTTTGTTGAAATTGAGGAAACTCGTTACAACGAAGACTCTGAAATCGAACAACACTACAAGTACAAGTGATATTTTGTCTGAATGGATTAAAGCTTGCAGTATGGCGCAGGTCAAAGAAGGTCAACTTTTTGGATTTGTACATGAAGGTAAAAAACTCCTCATAGCAAATCTNAAAGGCAAAATTCATGCAACTGATTTAATTTGCACTCATGCTGANGCTGATCTNTCTACTGGATTTCTAAGTGATGAAGGTGTTAGNTGCCCNTTACATCTTTCTGTTTTTAATTTAGTAAATGGTNNACCTCAAAANCTTCCTGCTGAAACNCCTCTTAANATCTANAATGTTAAAATAGATGCNGACGAAATTTATGTGGAGATTTAATAATTGCAAAGTACAGAATCNTTATTTAAAAATATAAGAAACGATTTCCCAATCCTAAAACGAATTGTTAGAGATAACAAACCTCTTGTTTACTTGGATAATGCATCTACAACTCAAAAACCAAACCAAGTAATTGATGCAATCACTGATTATTATCAAAATCATAATGCAAACATTCACAGAGCTGTGTATGCTTTGGCTGAAGAAGCAACTGAGGCATATGAATCTGCTAGAGATAAAATTGCAAATTTCATTAACGTTAAAAATCGACAAGAAATAATTTTTGTTCGTGGAACAACTGAGGCAATTAATCTAGTTGCATATGCATGGGGGCGCACTCATGTCAAAGAAGGCGATATTATAGTTACAACTGAATATGAACACCATAGTAACATTGTTCCATGGCAACTACTTACTCAAGAAAAACATGCTAAATTAGAATACATTGGAATGGATGATAACGGTGAATTAATTTTAGATGATCTTGATAAAATTCTTGCAACTGGTAAAGTCAAACTTGTAACATTTAGTTTAATGTCAAATGTTTTGGGAACTATTACTGATGCTAAAAAAATAATTGAGAAATGTAAGGCTGCAGGTGTTCTTACTCTAATTGATGGTGCACAAGCAGTTCCTCACATGAAAGTTGATTTAGAAGAATTAGGTTGTGACTTTTTTGCATTTTCTGGCCATAAAATGTTAGGGCCTACTGGAATTGGTGTATTGTGGGTTAGAAAGTCTGTTCTTGAAACTATGAGTCCATTTCATGGTGGGGGAGATATGATTAGAGAGGTTCACAAATATGAAACTACTTGGAATGACTTACCTTACAAGTTTGAAGCTGGTACTCCAAATATCGCTGATGTGGTAGGATTTGGTGCTGCAATTGACTATTTGACAAAGATTGGAATGGATAACATTCGTGAACATGAAATTGAATTAACAAAATATGCAATTGAAAAATTCTCTCAAGTCAAGGGCATGCATGTCTATGGAACTAAAGATATTTCAAAACGTGGTGGTGTTATTTCATTTAATTTTGCTGATGTACATCCACATGATGTTGCTCAAATCATTGATGGGGAGGGAATCGCAGTTCGTTCTGGACATCATTGTGCACAAGTATTAATGGAAAGATTGGATGTTGCAGCCACATCTAGGGCTAGTTTTTACATTTACAATACTAAAGAAGAAATTGATGTGTTAATCAATTCATTAAATAAAGTGGCAAAGGTGTTCAAATTATGAGTAATGCTGACATTTATCATGAAATGATTGTAGACTATTCAAGAAATCCAATCAATTTTGGTGAAATTGAAAACCATGATGTTACTTTTCATGATTCTAATCCATTATGTGGTGATAGTATTGACATTGATATGAAAATTGATGATAACAAAGTTACTGATATCAAATTTCATGGCAAAGGATGTGCAATTTGCATGGCTTGCTCTTCAGTATTGACTGAAATTACAAAAGGGAAAAGCATTGATGATGTCAGAAAAATTGAAAAACATGATGTCCTAAGCGAATTAGGTCTTGAACATTTACAGGCAGTTCGAATAAAATGTGCTCTTTTATCATTAAAGGTTCTCAAATCTGCCCTTTACACTTATCTTGGAAACCACATGAGTGAATCCGAAGATAGGGAGCAATTAAAAGAAGACGCATCTAATCTATATTAGAATGAGTGATTTTACTCCTAAAACTCCAATTGAATTACAAATAAGGAAAATAATTTTTGAAAAATTCAATAATGTTGATGGGCGCTTTTCAAACGATGAAATATTTGGTATCATCAAAGAAAATGGCGATATTGATCCTTCATGGATAATAGATGATTTAGAATCTTTTTTCAATGAAATTTGTGATTCTGGAATGGCAAGAAATATTGCACAGAATTTCACCACCATATGGTTGAAACTATTTGAATCAATTGAACAACTCCATTGTGCTTCTTGTAATTTTGATATTTTTCTTGGTTCTTCTGAAGACAGAAAATGTCCCAACCGTTCTTGTAAATCTTCTATTTAGATTTGTGTTTTATTGCTGCATCTTCTAATGCTTTGATCATTGGTAATTTTTCTCCTGTCAAATAAAGTACTAATGCCCCTCCAGCTGTACTGATATGGTTAATTTTATCTGCCAACCCTTGCTGTTTTAATGCCGTAGTCAAATGACCTCCACTGACAATTGTGGTTGCCATTGAATTTGCAACTGCTTTTAGTAAAGCATTTGTTCCATAACTGAAATTTTCTTTTTCAAAAAATCCTGCAGGTCCACTAATGAATACAGTTCCTGCCCCTGAAATTAATTTTGAATAGTAATCCACTGTTTTTGGACCTAGATCAAAAATCTTATCTCCTTTGCCTATCTCTCTTACATCCATCTCCACTCTTTCTCCATCTTTGTCAATAGCAATATCTACTGGGGTTGCAAATACATCTGGATATTCTCCAATCAATGTATGAGCTTTGGCTACAACTTCCTCCTCTCTTTTAATTCCCAATGGAGATTTTATTCGTGCTTGAGCACGCATAAACACATTTCCGATTAACCCTGTTAGTAAAACATGATCTGCACGACCGTTTTGAATTAGCATTTTGATTGCTTCTAATCTATCTGGTACTTTGGAGCCTCCTAGAACAATAACATGAGGTGCTTTGGCAACTGTCATTATCTCATCAAGATTCCTTACTTCTCTTTCTACAATTCTTCCTGCACATGCTGGAAGAACTTGAGGAAACCCTACAATTGATGGGTGTGATCTATGTGCACTTGGAAATGAATCTAAAACACAAAGATCAAAGAGTTTGGATAAGCGAGATACCATAATTGTTTTTGCCGCATTTTCAGGTGTAAACTCATAGTTTTCTTCTGCACATAATCTTAGATTATCTAAAAGTAAAATATCTCCATTCTCTAAATTTTTAATTGCATTTTGTGCAGCTTCACCAATTGTATCTTCAACATATTTTATTTTCTTATTCATCAATTTTTCAAAACTTTTGCATGTTTATCCATCCCTGTATAATCTTGATTTCCTACTCTTCCTTGGTGAGATGCCACTACCACTTTTGCATCCTTTAATGATTCCAGAGTTTCAATTGCTTCTTCAATTCTTTTGGTACCCAAAATTTCCATTGTTTCAGGATCAATTGGACAATTCATATCAACTCTCAAAAAAACAGTTTTACCTTTAAGATCAAAATCATCTAGTGTGAGTACCTTCACGACTTTTCTATTATGCCCTTGGTTAAATTCTTTAAGCCGATCAGAATTATTTTCATAAACTATCTCTAGTCATCATGATTTGTATTTCTACGATGTATTGATTAACAAAAATTAAAAGATACGTATTTGATGTTTAATTAATTGCAAAACTGGATTTTTGATATTAGGTCACGTTCATTTGTACTCTTGACTATTTTCTTTTTGATAATTACTGCGATAGTATACTCTGGAATTACTGAAACCTTTGATCAAAATATAATATTATATTTTTCTGAACATGTTGGAGATCCTACATTTGATCTTTTCATGCAATCTGTCACTGAAAGTGGTGAAGTTTTGTGGATGTTGGCATTTGGAATTCTAATGTTGGTAATTCGTAAAACTAGAAGAATAGGGATTACTTTGATGATTTTGATTGTAATCGCTACATTGCTTACTGGGTATATCAAATGCGGTGTTGATAGGGACAGGCCTGATTTTGAGTATGATGGGACTCCATTCCCTGTGCCAATCAGTAAAGATACTTTTGCTTTATTTTGTGAGGGTGGCCATAACGCCTCTTATCCATCTGGACATGCAGCAAGATCTATGATATTTGGAATAATTTTGGGATATGCTCTTTCTGAACGATTTCCTAGAGGTGCATATTTGATGTTTCTTTATCCTGTAATGATCTCATTTAGTAGAATCTATGTCTTACAGCATTACCCTATGGATGTAATTGGAGGTTCTATCATTGGAATTATGCTTGCAGGTGTAATGGCAAAGAGAACAAAACTTTACAAATTTTTTGATAAATCAAAAACCTAATTCTGATAAACTGGTACTGCTAATTAGAACAATTGCATAATGTTCTGCATCATGATGGTATGTCCAGTATTTTACATCTCTTTTTTTGTTTTCTTGTCTGAGTCCATGTGTTATTCCTGTTGTGACCGAGTATCCTATTCTTTTAGCAAGTTTTGATTCTTTTGGCATTAATACCTTAAACCCGTCATTTTTTCCTTCAAATCCTATCTTAACCATATCTTCCACTGCTTCTGCTACATCTTTTTCATTTTTGAGATCATATGTTTTTGATATTGGTAATTCTTTTGGATGAAAATCCATAGTTTTCCTGTATTGTCTTGATTAATATTTTTTAAAAAATGATTTTTGCGATCAATGATGGTTAATTTTCTTAACATGAAAGTCAAATCATGATCATATTAACAACTTAACCGAGTCATTTCTCTTGATTAACTTATTGGCATCATTAGAAAAACTCGTTATTCAATTACGACAAAAGAAACAAGAGGCAACAAAACTCAAAAAAAGAGCTGAAAAACAACTCAAAGAAGTACGTTCAATTGAAAGACGTTCTACTTCTGGTTTACATTCTATTGAGAAAAAAATGGAATTAGAGCGTGAAGATGTTGGTGATGTTTCAGGCATTCTTAATCAAAAAACTTCTCAATTGGATAGTATTGATAGGTTAGTAAAATCTGCAGAGGAGAGAATTTCTAGGGAAAAAGAGGAATTAGAACAAATTGAGCAAGAAATTGAATTCTCTGATAATCCTGAAGATAAAAAAAATTCTGAGTTTAGACTAAATTCAATTAATAATCGTATTCAAGAATTAACTGATGAAATAAAAAATAGAACAAAAACTGCAAAGAAAATTGCACTAGATGTTGCACAATATTCTGATGTTAAATCAAAAATAAGCACAAAAATACAAAAACAAGTAAAATCAAAACCTCCACTACGTGAGACTCTATCTACTAGCCATAAGGCAGCTGAAAAGTTTGTTAAAGAGTTGGAAAGACAGACTAGACTTGAAGCATCTGCTAAAAAATTATTAGATAAAGCTACTACAAAATTCCAAGAATTTTTGGCAAAGAAAACTGCAGCTAAAAAGAAAGTATCAAAAAGAAAACCAGCAAAGAAAACTGCAGCTAAAAAGAAATCTAGACGTTAATTTTCCTTAGACCTTTCCTCCGTTCTATAATATAAAAGTGGGATTAATTTTGTGATTTTTGAAATGAAAAAACGTGGTTTGTTTATTACAATTGTTGGTTTAGTATTAATTGGAATTTCACTTTCTATTGCTACTTCTATTGTACCTTCAACTATTACTGGTCCTAATGATCTTTCTATGGCTGCTATGTTTGAAGAAATGTTTGATGAGGTAACTACTGAAATTCAAATCATGCCTGGTGAATTTGTATACGTGTCGTATGATGCATCTATCTATAATGCCCCATTGCTCTGGGGAATTCAAATCATTGATTATGAATCTGGGGATGTATTATCAATTAACATTTCAAATATTTTTGGAGATGATTATGGGGAATTAGTTATATCTGAACCAATTTTATTTGAAGTGCTAGAAATTGTACAATCTGACAGCTTAACTTTTGAAATTAAAAATATTGGTTCTCGAACTGCTAATGTCGTTGTAATGTTTTCTGAGGATCCTGAAAATTCTGACGCATTGTCAAATCCTAATTCCCCGGTGATGGATATGGTGATGTCTCTTCTTATTTCTGGATTTTTACTTATTCTGGGAATAATATTTTCAATTATCGGTGTACTGGTAATTTTGGTAGATTTGAAAAATAATTTAGATAATAAAAGAAATTTTTAGGCTATATTTTTTTCATGGTGCCGAATTTACCTTTTGTTAAGGAAACCTCACCTTTGAATTCATTTGTATACCCATTTTCGATAACTATGTTATCTCCTACATCATAGGCTTTGATATCATCTCCCCATAATGTGAGTTTCATTTTGTTTTCTTCTGATTTGTCTTCATTAGCTATTACTGCATCACAAACATCTACTGTTCCTCCATTTTTGAGATTCACAGTTCGTGGCTCTGTTTTGCTAATTAATTCAGCTTCAACATTTACTCCACTTCGCATTTTTTTTGCTTCGGAGATTGGTACTGATTCTGCCATGTTTCTGGAACAATTTTGCACGATTATAAGCTTTGTCAAAAAGTTATCAAAATGATAGATCAGATTTTTAATTTGCCAAAATAGTAATTGAAAAATATCAGTCATTACTGAATAAACTTGCAGAGGTATCGAAGCCCGGTCAACCGAGAGGGACTCAAGATCCATAATTGGAAATCCCTTCTTTCAGGAGTTCGTGGGTTCAAATCCCACCCTCTGCATTATTATTTTAATCAAAACAACCACTCATGAGATTTTTAGAAATTATGCTACTATTGACTTGACTTTTGTTACTGAATGTGCTGATATTTCCTTATGCATGTCTGCAACGACTTCATCTTTGAAAGCCAAATTACATCTAAAACATTTCCAAGATTCTGTAGTCACAATGTACTATAGGCACAAATTACTTATAAGGATATTGCATGATTGATCCAATTTCTTACAATCCCTGATCATTCTTTGTAAAAACCTGTAATTTTTTTAATATTTTGGATCATAATGGGGTTATTTTGTGACTAGTATCAGATCCAAGGGTTTAGAAATAAAAAAAATGATAGAATTTTAGAAATATTTTGGATATTTTTGAAATTTTTGGAGAATATTCGTATTTGGGGATTTTTTTTGCTCTTATCGGTGTGAACATGTCTCCAATCCTGATGCCTCCTAGCTGGATTGTTTTGACATCTTTTTATCTTCTTGATCCTACTTTGAATATTATTTTTCTTGCAATGGTTGGTGCAACCGGTGCAACAATTGGTAGATATTTTCTTAAAAAAATCAGTGGGTTATTTAGAAAATTTGTTGGAGAAGAGCAAAAATCTAATCTTGATATTATTGGAAATTATTTGAATCAAAAAAAATATGGCTATGTGATTGCCTCCTTTTTGTTTGCTGCTACTCCTTTACCTAGCAATGTTCTCTTTATCACATATGGATTAATGCGTGCAAAAAGTATTGGTATCTATGTTGGATTTTGGTTTGGCAGAGTCATTTCCTATATCATAATGATCTATTTTGGGAATGCAGTTTTGAGACCCTTTTTAGAAATGTTTGAAGATAGGTTAACCGGAATTTTATTAATTGATGGTGTTGGAATTGGAATGATTATTATTTTTGCATCCGTTAATTGGACTGTCTTAATTACTGAGAAAAAAATTAAATTTGTTAAACCCAAAATCTGGAGATTCTAATGTCTGTTCTTGATTTAATAAAAACAGACATTAAAAAAATAATGTACAATGATCCTGCACATGATTTTGATCATATTATGAGGGTATACAAAAATGCACAACAAATTATAAAAAAAGAAAAAGTAAATGAAACATTGGTTCTAAGTGCAGTATTATTACACGATATAGCATCCTTCCCAAAATCTGATAAACGTTCAAAGAATTCTTCAATTGAGAGTGCAAAAAAAGCAAAAACAATTCTTAAAAAATATGATTTTACTTCAGATGAAATTACTATTGTATGTGATGCTATTTCTGAACATAGTTTTTCTCAAAAGAAAATTCCTAAAACTATTGAAGGAAAAATTCTTCAAGATGCAGACCGTCTGGATGCATTGGGTGCAATAGGTATTGCCAGAGTGTTTGCTACTGGGGGCTCATTACGAAGACCATTTTACAATCTAGATGATCCTTTCTGCAAAAAAAGAATACCTGATGATGAAATTTGGACCTTGGATCATTTCTTTGAAAAATTACTCAAACTTGAATTTTTAATGAATACAAACTCTGGAAAAATAGAGGCAAAAAAGAGAACTAAGATTTTGAAGAATTTTTTGAAGCAATTAAAACATGAAATCTGATCTCGCAATATTCTCTAAATTGTAATTTGATGGAAATTTGCCATCTGTCTCTTTTTTTAGCCTCAATTCATTTTTTACGCTTAAAAACAAATTTTGTAATACTACTTATGACATTTCCATTAGATTCGATAAGAACTTGCAGTCATTGCGGTTGTGAATATTGCAAAGCAAAAGTTTGCCCTGTTTGTGATTTTAAATTAGATTAACCATAATCGACATATCTATCATAACGTGTTTCAACTTCTTTATTCTCACCTGATTTGATTTTTTTGTATTCTTCTTTTTTCCTAAATTCTATGTATTTGTTAATTTCTTCAAATTCTTTTTCTTTTGGCAATATATTGAATACTGGTTCTATTTTTTCAAAATATTCTAGTGTTTTTTCTCTATATTCATCACGTGTTGGTTTCTTGATTCCTTTCATTCTGAACCAAATAACTGCCCAACTTGAACCTACAACGTGTGGCAATAAGTCAAATGCCCTTTGAATTTCAAAACGTTCGTCGTTTCTCATGATTGTTGAAGAAATCGTGAAGCAGATTTTGCAAAATATGTGACAATCATATCTGCACCTGCTCTTTTAATTGACGTTAATATCTCTGATGTGATGTCATCTTCATTTACATATCCTAATTGAGATGCAGCTTTTACTAATGCATATTCACCTGAAACACTATATGCTGCAACTGGAACATTGAATTTTCTTCTTGTCTCTGAAATTATATCNAAGTATGACAATGCAGGCTTTATCATGACGATGTCTACTCCTTCATTGATGTCTGATTCTACTTCCATCATTGCTTCTCTTGAATTTGTATATGGAACTTGGTATGTTTTTCTATCTCCAAACTTTGGTGCACATTCTGCAGCATTTCTAAATGGTGCATAAAAGTTTGAACGATGTTTAGCTGAATGTGACATTATAGAAANATCTGTAAATCCTTCTTTATCCAATGCTTCTCTTATTGCAGCAACTTGACCATCCATCATTGCAGATGGNGATACTGTATCTACTCCAGCTTTGGCTTGACTAATTGCAATTTTTGCAAGTGTTTTTAGACTAATGTCGTTATCGATTTTATCACCTTGAATTATGCCGCAGTGTCCTGTGGATGTAAATTGACAAAGACAAACATCTGCCATTATTACTATTTTGTCTCCAAATTTTTCTCTAATTTGATAAATTGCTTTTTGAACAATTCCATTATCATCGAATGCAGAAGAACCTGCTTCATCTTTTTGAGTAGGAATTCCAAAAAGCATAATTGCCGGAATTCCTAGTTTGATAATCGTCTCTATTTCTTCATTAACATCTTCTAATGGCAGTCTTTCAATCTCTGACATTGATTCTACTTTTACTCTTGTTTTGAGATCTTCTTGAACAAATACTGGACAAATGAAATCTTTTGGTGATAATCTTGTTTGTACTACCAACTCTCGCATTTTATCTGAAATTCGTAATCTACGAAGTCGCTTGGTAGGAAATGACATGATGAAATTCTCTTTTGGGTAAAATATAATCTTAGTCTGCCTGATTTTGTTTTTTATAGTCGAAAAGTTTAGTTGCCAACTCTACAATATCTGGATTCCCTTGTTCTGATGCTTTTCTGATATTATTCATTGGAGTTGAAACAATGCCTTCTACTACTGCTTTTGTTAATTCTTCAATAATTTTGATCTTTTTCTCATCTTTTTCACCTAACATTTGAAGTGCTTTTTGTAATTCTTTATCTCTTAGATTATCTATATTTTTGAATACATCTTTTACAAGTGGCTCTGCATCTAATCTTTTCATTGAGGCTTCTAACACAGATACTTCTTCGCTAATTATATTTTCAACGGTTTTGACTTTGTTTAATCGTGCATTCATGTTTTTTTCAACCATTTCTGCAATTTGATCTAAATTCATCAATTTTACTCCCCCGATGGTTGCAACCTTTTCATCCACTGTTCTTGGATTTGATAAATCTAAAATCATCATTCCTTTATTCTTACCATTCATTGCTTTTGTAATTCTTTCATGTGTGACCAAAAAGTAAGGTGCAGTTGTTGCAACAAATATGATATCATAATTATCAAATCCTGAAATGACTTCTTCAAATTTTACTGGTTCGCCTCCCATTGTTTCACAAAATGTTTGTGATCTTCCAATAGTTCTACTTGTTACATTAAATGAATACCCTCTCCTTTCTAATGATTTTGCAACTAGTGTTGATACTTCGCCTGTTCCGATTAACAAAATCTTTTTTGTTTTTAATTCATCAATGTTTTCTTCTGCAAGCTTTACTGCCATAGATCCTACTGAAATACCCCCTTTCCCTATTCCACTTGAATTTCTTATCCTAGTTCCCATTCTAATTGCTTTATCAAATAAAGTATTGAGATGTTGACCCGAAGCTTTGACTTCTCTAGCTGAAGTTATTGATTTTTTTATTTGACCTAAAATCTGTTCTTCTCCTAATACCATTGAGTCTAACCCTGATGTTAATTTCAATAGATGGTGCATCGCCTCCTGGTTTTCAACAAATTCTATATTTTCATTAAATGATTCTTCATCTAATCCACTTAATGTAGCCCATATTTTTTTAATTTTATCTTGATTGATTGTTTTTGATTTTCCAAATAACTCAATTCTATTGCATGTTTGAATTATTACACATTCATCTAGGTCTGAATATTTTTTGAATTGTTCATACGCTTCTTTAATGTCTTTAATTGTAAATTTTTCAAGAATATGAATTGGTGAATTACGAAAAGTCACACGTGCATTGATTATGTTTTGATTCATTTCCAATTTTCTAATATCGCCTTTGCTCGCTTTTCAGCTTTTTTTATCTGACTGTCTTTAATTAACTGATCAATCTCATTATCACTCATGATATTCTGAAGATACTTTCTTCTTTGACTTTGAGTTGGTATGGTCTCTTTTGCCAACCCTCTTGCGATCTTTTGAATCTTAATTTGATTAATGTCTTCTTTCGTAATAATTTTTTGGAATATTTTTTCTGATTTAATTTTGAGTTTTTTTGACATCATTGGACTACGCCCTCCAGTAAAAATTGCGATTTGAATCATTTTTTCAAAATCCATTATGGCTGGATTAGAAAAATCACTATTTTCTGGATTGTCTGAACTATACACAAGAATATTTTTCTTTTTTGCATCTCTGATTATTTTTTCATTTATTTTTCTATCGTCTGTAGTTGTAATGATTATGTTTGGTTTTAATTCTGACATGAATTTAGTGTCATGAATTTTTCTCTTTTTTAATGTAATTATTTTAGTTTTAGATAAATTATTAATTTTTGAATTTACTGAATCACTGATAACTATAATTTTGCAACCTTGTTTTATCAATGAATTAATTCTTTTTTCAGATTCATTCCCGCCTCCAATGACAATTACAGTTTTACCTTGAAGATTAAGATCAACTATCATCGATCAAAAAACCTTCAGTTTCTATTTATGTATTAGAGATTATCACTCAAAATACCAGTTACGTTTTTAATTGAACGGGAACGCCATTGATTACATGACTTCAATGGATGATTTGGATAAAGAAATTCTTAATGAAATTCAATGGTCCTTTCCTCTTGTAACTCGACCTTTTGATGCAATTGCTAAAAAATTTACTACGACTCCTGAAATTATTAAAGAACGTCTAAACCACCTAAAAGAATTGGGTGTTTTAAGACAACTCAGTGCAATATTTGATACTAGAAAACTTGGATACACCAGTTCTCTAGTTGCAATGGAAATTGAATCTGATAAATTAGAACATGTCGCAAGTCAAATTAATCGTCATCCTGGTGTTAGTCATAATTATGAACGTGATCATCAATTCAATCTTTGGTTTACTTTAGCTGTTCCTCCTGGAACTGATTTAAAAACAGAACTTGAAAAATTCAATGTTCTAAAAGGAATTAAAAAAGTACGAATGCTTCCTACTTTACAATTATTCAAAATTGGTGTCAAACTAGATTTAGTTGATGAAAAAAAACATGAAATTGCTCCTACTGAAGACAAGAAAGAAATTAAAAATACAAAATTTGAACCTACTGAACAAGACAAAGACTTTATTCGTGAATTACAAAAAAATATGGAAATTATTGATGAACCATTTGTAAATGCTGCAAAGAATCTTGGATTAACTGAGAATGAGGTATTTGAAAAGATGAGACATTATGAAGATATTGGTGTAATGAGAAGATTTGCAGCTATTTTGAGACATAGGCAAATTGGATTTACTGCAAATGGAATGATAGTTTGGAAAGTAGATGAGGATAAAATACCTGAAGTTGGTGCAAAACTAGGTTCATTTCCTCAGGTTAGTCATTGTTATGAGAGACCTACATATCCTGATTGGCCATACAATGTATTTTCAATGATTCATTGTAAAACTCAGGATGAAGCATATGATGTAGCAAAAACAATACAAGATCAAATTCATGTTGATGATTATAATATTCTCTTTAGTACACGTGAATTCAAAAAAACACGTGTTGAATATTTTGTGGAAAATTCTTTTAATTTAGAAGAAGCGTTATCTAATTCTTAGAGTTCATTTTTATCGTGTCCAACAATATGTGTGGCACAGAAATATTGGTCATTCATGTTACAATAGTATTGGGAATCATCCCCACACATCTTACATTGTGGTTTTTCATCTAATTCTGAAAGTTTTGTGTGGTAAATCTTACTTTTGGGTGTGATGTTTGAATTTTTGTAAATTCTTGTCATGGTTGAGAAATATTCTGATTGAATTGAGTTTAATGCTTCATCATTATTGATTTTTTTAATAATCCTGTCCCATTTTTTATAATTGCCAATTTTGGCAAGTTTCATTCCTTCTATAACTTCTAATGTTTTTTGAGAATCTATTTGTTTGTCCATTGACAAATTAATTTGCTGGAACTGTTGCCTTTAATTCATAGGATGGCCATGAATTGTATAGTTCTTCTACCTCTTTCATATCTGAACTTGAAATGTATTTTCCATTAGCCATTTCAGCATAATTAACAATTTCTTCTTCACTGATCATTGTTGGAAGTACTGTTGCAAATCCTTTCTTTGTCATCATATACTTCATTGCAAACTCTGTTATGTTTAGACCATTTCTTTCTGCAATTGGTCTGAACTGTTCAACTTTTTCTAATGATGCTTTAAGCCATTCCCTCTTTCTTACTGATCTATGATCATTATCATCAAATTTTGTATCTGCATTTACTTTTCCTGTGAGAATCCCTGATGCTTCTGGAACCCTAACTAGAATTCCCACATTCTTTTCTTCTGCTTTTTTCATTAATTCATTTCCTGGGGTTTGTTCTAAAATGTTGTATACTGTTTGAATTGCACTGATGTTTGGTCTATCCATTGCTTCTATCCCTTCTTGTGTCCAACCAATTGCTGGACCTAATGCAACTTGATATGTTTTAATTGATTGATCTTCAACAAAACTATCTAATACATCAAAAATTGAATCATTTCTGACATCTTTTAGCTTTGGATTGTGTAACCCATACATGTCTAGATGATCTGTTTGTAATCTTTCTAAACTATTTCTTAATGCCATTCTTGTAAAATCTTCACTGAAATTTTGTGGTAATTCTTTATGTCCTATTTGTTCAACTTCACTAAAATCATAACCGTACTTTGTAGATATTACAATTTCATCTCTCATATCTTTGAAAACTTCGCCAATTAACCTCTCACTCTTTCCTTTCCCATACAAATCACCAGTTTCAAAAAAGTTTATTCCAACATCATATGCTTTTTTGAGCATTCTTTTTGCTTCATCTTCTTCAATTTTTTTACCCCACCAATCAAGCGCAAGTGCCCATGTTCCAAATCCTATTTCAGAAACTTCAATGTCTGTTTTTCCAAGTTTATTGTATTTCATTTCTTATATCACTGAATTAATTGAATAACTAGAATTTCATCATTTATGTTTATCCAAGATTTGCATTACTGATATTGCTTATTGTAAAATAATCCTTCAAAAATCTAGCCTAAACTAGTGATTAATGACACGATATCTTTTTTGACACTTACAATCATTGGAATGTCATTTTGAACATATTTTGATACCTCAGTTTCTCTTAAATCCATTATGAGATCTTGAAAATCCCTGATATTATCTACTTCAAATGCTAACATAAAGTCCTCATCATGAATACCAAAGGAATATGTTGTGTTTAGTACCACTTGAGGATATTTTTTACTTACTTCAATATGTTCGTCCATAATTCTTTGACGCTCTTCTTTTTTTAGATGATACCATTTCCTTGTTTTTGTAAACGGATACACGATGACATGTTTTTTTGGTTCATCACCGTTAACAAATCCATGTTCTTTCTGTTCTTTTACATAAAGAGATGGTCGTGTACAGGACAAATATGTTCTTGAAGGTATGATGTATTTACCAAAAACTGTCTTGTATAATTTTTCAATGACAATTTGAATTTCTTCTATTGTTTTTGCTGCAAACCAAAATAGAAAATCAGCATCATCTCTTAAACCTAAATTAGAATATGATCTAAACATGATTTTTGAATTTCCAATTATATTTTCAACTTCTTTTGCTGATTCCTCTTTTGCTAAATCTGCCATCCACCTCCATTTGGGATCAACTTTGAAAAATGAGAAATTAAAATAATATTGGTCGCTATTTTCTGACATATTTTTTTTCATTTGAAACCCTATTTAAACAAAAACTTGATTTCCTATTGTGAAATTTCTATTATTTTCTCTTGGGATTTGTGACCAGCTTTAATTTTAACAAGTACTGTTGATATTTTGAAATGTTTTGCAATTTTTTTAATAATTTCTTTATTTGCTTCACCTTTAATGGGTTTTGATTTTATTCCTATATTGATTTGATTTTCTTTTATTTCTAGAAATTCATTGGAAAATTCTACGTGAACTTTGTAAATCAATATGTTTTGGAAATTTCTGTGTTTTAA
>JGI26270J51728_1000574_pt1 | contig 16843 bp, 22 predicted proteins | sample SaaInlLV_10m_DNA_2_FD_51728 | JGI IMG/M metagenome (IMG submission 51728) | reverse complement strand
CTGCGTAGCCCCGTAGAACGACAAAGGCAATCAAGCGTTTAGACGCTTGACCACGAGAGGAAATCTCTCAGAGTTCTGCAGTTTAGAGGGCTTACGCCTTTCTTTATTCTCCACAACATCATAGATCCTAGTACGTTTTTGTTTAGACTAGATATTTTTACTCCTTGTAAATTAACTCAAATAATGGCTAAAGTTTTGGGCATAATTGGTGGAGGTCAACTAGGAATGATGATTGCAGAGGCTGCCAAGAAAATGCCACAACATGTATCAAAAATCATAGTATTAGATCCAAATCCAGGTTGTTCTGCATCATTAGTTGGGGCCGAACAAATTGTTGCAGATTTTAAAAATAAAGAAGCAATCATAGAATTAGCAGAAAAATCAGATATTATCACATATGAAATTGAATCAGGTGATAGTGAGGTCTTAAAATCTGTAGAAAAAAATGCAGAAATTAATCCATCTCCAGACACATTAAAAATTATTCAAGATAAATTTTTACAAAAATCCTTTTTATTAGAAAACAACATACCAGTTCCAGAATTCATACAAATTGAAAATATAGAACAAGTAAAAGAAGGTCTAAAGAAGTTTGGATATCCTGCACTATTAAAAGCAAGGCGAGATGCATATGATGGAAAAGGAAATTATAAAATTAATTCAGAGAATGAAATTCAAAAAGCATTTGATTATTTTAAAGGTCAAAAATTATTACTTGAAAAATATGTGCCATTTAAAATGGAAGTATCAATAATTGCATCAAGAAATACCAAAGGTCAAATTAAGACATATCCTCTTGTGGAAAATATCCATGAGGAAAATATTCTCAGACAAACAATCGCACCTGCAAGAGTTTCAAAAATAGTTGCAGATAACGCATCAATAATTGCTGAAAAAACAATGTCAGTGTTAAAGGGTGCAGGTATTTTTGGAATAGAGATGTTTGTAACAGATAATGATGAAATAACAATTAATGAAATTGCACCAAGAGTACATAATTCAGGCCACCACACATTACACTCTAGTAATACATCACAGTTTGAGCAGCATTTGAGGGCAATACTTGGAATTGAGTTAAACNATACAGATTTGATTCACAATACAGTAATGCATAATATTTTAGGCTCAAAAGAATTTCAAGGCGAATACATTCCATTGAAAATTGATTCCAAAAATGTATTTTTGAAAATGTATGGTAAAGAAATTTCAAAACCACTAAGAAAACTAGGTCACGTAAATTTAGTTGCAAATGAAGGTGAAACTATTGATGATTTACTTGAAAAATTAAAAATTATCAAAGAACAAACAATCATTCAACCAAAAATAAAATAATTGTAATTATAATAAAACTACAATAACTGTAAATTCTAACTGCATTAAACAATACATTATGAATAATAAAAAAATAAATCTAAAATTATTAGATATAAAATTCCATAATCAATATTTTTAAAAAAAAGAATTATTGGAATGGATCAATNAATGGACAGTTCACAATATGATCACTGTTCATTGGTCTTGCCATTCCAATTTCTATTAGACCTTGTTGTTGATAGTAGCTAATNTCATTCATGTTTTCTAAAACTACTGCATTTTCTGGATCAACCCATTTAATCATGAATATTCTCCATANTGGNGAGTAGTTTTCATCACCTGGTGCACCTGCTGCAATTCCTGCTTGGAATCCCAAGGGACCAGAACCACTAATTCCATTTTTGAATTGAAACAAATCAATTGCAGAAGGACTAGCAAGAGTTGCTGCTAATGTTGGAGCATTAACTACTCCCATCATTTTTGCAGGACCTGAAGGGGTAGCATCAGTTACAATATAGTAAATGGTTCTACCATCAGGACCCCAACCTCTATGAGCTACAAAAGTTACAGTCATTTCATCTAAATCAATGTCTAAAACTTGTGCTTTACCATAAGGGGTAGCATCATCTAATGTCTTGTCTTCTTTAATTGTCATTTGACCATCAGGCCAAACGATTTGCGGCATATTCAAAACTACTGGAAGTGGTACTAAAGTTACTTCACCATTTATCTCAGCATCAATTACTGCTTGCTCAGAATCTAAAACTCTGGCATTACTTTCATCAGTCCACATTACATGCACATGAGAAGTTAATGCACTATACGTTTCAGTTTGTGCAGGAGTACTAGTAACTATTTCACTTTGATACCCATGAATTCCTTCACCATCTACACCATTTACAAACATGTATGCAGTGGATAGTGATTCTTTTGGAGTATTTTCAAGGGGTGGCGATACTTCAACATTCCATCCTTGTTTTTCAGAAATTACTGTGGCATGTTTTTGATCACTTGCATCAGTAATTATGAAATAAACTGAATCTCCATTGTAATATCCCAAATGTAATGGAATATCTGCAGGAACACTTGCACGAGATAATTTTAGAATACTGCCTGGCTCTATTTGTTTTTCAGATTCTGCAACATCAATAATTTTTGTAGGTTCAGTTGGTGATACACTAAAAGAGTCTCGCATTTTTTTGCGTTCATCTTCAACATCTCCTGAAATACACAGACGATCTCCGCAAATTTTTTGNGCATNAACATCAGTTATAGGAACAAANGTCATAGCAANTGCAATAATTGGAATTATTGCAAGTAGGCTAATTTTTTGTACGTTTTTAGTCATTAGGTATAAAATTACAAATTTTGTATTAAAGTAAATTCCCAAATTGACTAAAACTATATTTTTTAGTTTTCAAATTAGGATACCATGCCATTTGATTCACTATGTAGAAGTAAAATATTCAAAAATGTTCCAAATTATGAGGATATTAAAGTCGATAAAGACATGAAAAATAGGTTTTTAGCAGTATTTACTGGAATGGGAGGACGATTTACCCGATTAAGAATCATTTGTGCCATAACTGAAGAGCCTAAAAATCCAAATGAGTTATCAAAAAAATTAGAACTTGACTACAAAACAGTGACTCATAGTATTGATGTATTAGAAAAAAATGGGTTCATCACAAGACAAGGAGAGGGGTATGGGGCAACCTTTTTTCCATCAAATTTACTAACTGAGAATTTATCCACACTGTATGTTGTGATTAGAAAAGTGGAAGCAAAATTTGATCGTGAAAAAAAGTATGCAGGTTAAATAGAATTTAATTTTGTAAGGTATTTTTTCTTTTGATAGGATAATCGTTTTTTTAGATTAAGAATACTACGATGTTTTTCACGATATCTCTTATTTTGTAACTTTCTTGTTTCTTTATTTTCTTTTTTGAGTTGATTTAGATAAATTAATTTTTGTAAAATATTTTCTTTTAAAATAATAACCATAAAGTAATTAAATTAACTTTAGATATTTATCGTTTATTTTAATTTTCAGAAAAAAAATAGGATTTGGGAATTTTGTTAAATAGGTTTTAAACAAATAGAATTCATGAACTGTCCAGATTGTAACCATACAAAAGGAGAATGTTTCTGCCTGTGTTGTTGTTCAATATCTCAAATTGGATGTCCATCTTGTATTTTACCAGTATTGGGATATAGACAAATTAAGAAAATTATTAGAAAAATCAAAGACTGAAATTTATTTTTAAAACAAATTTGGGAATGATATTAAATATTTTAAAAACTAATAATTAATTGAATTTGAAAACTAAATTAATTATTCTAGGAGTAGTGATAGTAATAGGAATTATATCCATTTTAGCAGTATTTCCAGAAGAAATAAAATCAGATTCCAATGTATCAATTCCATCCTCAACATCAGATATTATGATTACAAATGGAGAAAAACACATCATACCATTAGATAAGATTAGAGGAGGCGGACCTCCAAAAGATGGAATACCATCAATCGATAATCCAAAATTTGTAACAGTGGATGATTCTCAATTTGTAACAGATTCAGATGTTGTAATTGGTTTACACATTAATGGCGAAACTAAAGCATATCCTCTATTCATTTTGGTATGGCATGAAATTGTAAATGATGTCATAGGAGGTATTCCCGTAGCAGTAACCTATTGTCCTTTATGTTATACAAATCAAGTCTTTGATAGAACATTAGATGGTACAACAGTGGAATTTGGAACTTCAGGTAAATTGTACAATAGTAATTTGGTAATGTACGATAGACTAACTGAATCCTATTGGAGTCAAGGATTAGGTATTGCCATTACAGGAGAGTTAAGCGGGGATGAACTAAAGACAATTCCTTTTGATATAATTACATGGAGAGATTGGAAGAAAGCATATCCAGGTACCCAAGTATTGACTACAGATACAGGACATATTAGATCATACGCTACTGATCCTTACAAAAACTATTACACAAACCCTGTAATTCTATTTCCAATAGAAAATGAAGATGATAGAATCCCTCCAAAAGAAATCATCATAGGAATAAAAGAAAATAATTCATTTAAAGCATATACACAAGAAGACATTGAGTCTAAAATTATCATTAATGATAAAATAGATGATTCTAATTTACTACTTGTTTCACTATATTCTGGAAATACTAGAATTTTTGATAGAGAAGTAAATGGAAAGGTTTTAGATTTTAAATTCAAAGAGGGAAAGATTTTAGATATCCAGACAGAGTCCGAATGGAATTATGAAGGGTTATCTGTTTCTGGAGAATTAAAAAATAGTCAATTATTAAGAAAATCCCTATTTCCAGGATTTTGGTTCTCATGGGTTTCATTTCATCCAGAAACTTTGATTTATGGAGACAAATCATGAGGCCAATTCAAAAGGCAGTGATTGTAGGGATTGCAACTATTGTGATTTATCTTTCAATAGTTGTACTAACTACTCCCGCACTTTTACCCATAGATGCAATTAATGCTGCTTTACAATTAAATTCAATTGTAATTTTTGGAATGGGTTTAGGTATTGGTCTTCAAGTATTTGTCTCTGAGAAAAGTAAAGAATTAGGATGTTCATTAAAGAAAAAATCATTTGGGGGAAATACAAGTAGTACTGCTGCTACATCATTTTTCTCATTTTTTTCACTAGTTCCATTAGGATGCTGCGGATGGTGGTTGTATGCATTATCATTACTTCCAGGAATATTAGGGACAGGCGTGTCTGCAATGTTAATTGAATATAGTTCTATTTTGGCATATGTAGGATTATTGATAATCTTTGGATTTGTAGGATTAAGTGCATACAAACTAAAACAAGAATTAAAAAAACAAAACAATGTACAAATAAAAAATATTTCGAGGAAAAAATAAGTTCCAGATTCACTATGCCAGTATACTATATTGACTATTTCTTACACAATATACTTTTAAAATTAATTTACAACCACGGTAGGAAATAACCTGTTCCAAAATATGTAAGTGGTACTGTAATTGCCATTGCTATCCACCAATACCTCATAATGTGATTTTACAAATGATGATTATTAAATAGAAAGTTGATTTTCAATTATGGTTTTAGATTATTTTTAATTTTAATTGATAGTGCAGTGCAATCATGTTGTTTATGTTTCATATTTTTTTAAAAATTTTATGGCTTATTGTATAGGCAAATGTAAAGAATTTCGGGCACTAAAACCCACAGGAATTGGAAGATATGCAGTAGGACAAAAAAGATGTAATTATTGTGAAATTTTTATTACAATTGATAGTATTTTGTGCCCATGTTGTAATAGTCAATTACGCTGCTTGCCAAGAAGTAGGAAAGGCAAAGAACTCTATAATGTACAAATAAGAAGATAAAATTTAATTTAATTTAGAATAAAAATAGTGTTCATAACAATTTTTAGAACAAAATTCACTTCCAATAAATTCATAATTTTGGCCACATAACATACATTCATTTTTTTTATCAGTATCAGATATCAAACTACATTCTGTTACAATGTTCATTTTTAGTATCTCCTTTTGTTTACCCCATTCGTATTGATCATGTCCAAAACTTTGTCCATCATTTCTATTCCAGATAATTTTTGGTAATTTTACAGTATTCATGTAATTTTTATTTTAAAAAAATAATTAATAAAAACAAAGACTGCACTGCATTATTTTTAATTATAAATGAGGATGACAGAATTCTAGGCAGATCTGAAATGGTTAAATTTTTGATGAGTCATCCTCAAGAACTAAGATAATTTAACATACTTAACTAGAGGATTTGATTATCATCTGTGATTTTAAATTATTTTACAGTAACAACACCCGTTCTCCAAGGGTGTAGTGAACAATAGTAATTGTAAACACCTTCTTCAGTAAATGTAAATTCAAATCGCTCTCCTGTTGTTAATGGAGCACTGTTAAACAATCCAATAATATTTCCAAATTCATCTTGACTTTGTATTGTATGAAGTACAGCATCTTCATTTACCCATTGAACTGTAGTATTGGAAGTTACTTCAAGATTTAATGGTAAATAAAATGAATTACCAGAGACATTAAAATTTCCATTAGGAATTATGATTTCAAAAATTTGATCTTGAATAGGTTTATCATCAGTTTCTAATATTATGATATTATTTTCAATTAGAAATTTAATTGAATTTAAAAATTCAGTCTCAGTAATTTCCCCTTGCCCATACCATAATGCGTTATTTTTTATCCAACTAGGAACATTTTCAGCATTTGCAAAATTTGCAGAAGCAGATACTAAAATTATGACAGATATGGAAATTGTAGATATTTTTAAAGTTAGATGATTCATGTTACTGGTTAAGGATTAATTGGAAATATAACAAATATGATTTCATTGCAAGACATTGCAAACAGTAGTGTTATAACAAATTTAGACAAATTTTCTACGTGCAAGAATTAATTCAAACACGAGAAATAACTACAGAAACAAGAAAACAGACAATTATAGAATGTATTGCAGACAAGTACGCTAAACAGATTTTAAAAAATACAATTAATGAACCAAAATCAGCATTAAAAATATCAAGTGAGGAAGGCATTCCGTTAAGTACAGTGTATAGAAAATTACAGAAACTACATGATGGGAAATTATTGGCAGTTTCAGGCTCCATTAACCGAGATGGTAAGCGATATTTTCTATATATGAGTAAAATTAAGGAAGTTTCAATTCATTGTGATTTGGGAGAGCCATCAGTTGAATGTGTTTTAAATGATAGATTACAACAATACGTCGATTAATATCCTCAAATGTTAAATTATAATTACTAGAAATATGGACACTTCAAAAAGACAAACACATGTTACAAAAAAAGACCCTACAAGAAGCATCACGTATAGATTATCTGAAAAATTAATCAGTGAACTTGAAACTGAGGCAAACCAAAAAGGAATATCTCAAAATGTTCTAGTAAAACAGATTTTAGAAAAATACATTCAATGGGATAGATTTTCACAAAAGATGGGATTGATTCCAGTCCCCATAAGCATGTTGCAATTATTTGGAGATGATTTAGACGGACAAGATATTGATGAAATAATTAATCTAATTTTTCCAACCATCAAAGANACNGTAATGTTCATCAAAGGAGGTTATGATTTAAAACGATGTATTGAAACTTTAGAAGATTACATGCGAGCATCAGGAATGAATTCTGATCATAGAGTTAATGGAAATATTCATTCATTTATCATTCAACATGATTTGGGTTCAAAATGGTCTGTATTTACTGAACAATTACTAAAACAAGTGTTTAGAAGTTTTTTGCCAGACAAAGAATTAGATTTTCAAACCACAGATTCCACAGTAATCTTAAAGGTATCACTAGGTACTGATTTTGATGAACATGATTTTCAAAGTTGAAATTCATTTAACCCATTGAAATAGAGCTAAGAAAAATAAAATTAATGGAATTTAATTCTCAACGTTCAATTAAAAAAATTAAAGAAGTTATGAATACCACAACTATTTCTTTAGAATCAACTGCAACTGCATCAGATGCAGCCAAATTAATGGAAACAAGTAAGGTAAAAGCAATAGTAGTAGTTGAAAAAAATAAATTAATTGGAATAGTTACAGATAGAGATTATACAATAAAAATTGGNTCTCANGCATATCCAATTGACACTCCAATTAGTAGGCTGATGAGTTGCCCTTTAATTTCAATTGAAGAGGACTGTGAAATATCAACTGCACTTGAATTAATGGAGAAAAATAAAATTAACAAATTACCTGTAACGTCAAATGAAAAAATTACAGGTATGGTTAGTATGAGTGATCTTATTGTTTAATTTTAGTAATTTTCAAAGATGAAAAACATATTGTAATTTTTAATGTTTAATTCAACAAAACAAACAACAGCCTAATTTTAGCATCCACATGCAAAAAAGGTTGTTTTTCCCATGAAAATAGGGATTAAACATCTCTATTTTCTATTTAATCTAAAAGTTATTCTTCAGGTTCAACCACTATAGATTCTAAAGTTTCAACTCTCCAGATCTTATTTGTATCTAATTGTCTCAAATTAGATTTTAATGAATTTGTGTGATTTCCATTCAAACAAGAATCACAAACTGCAGTGACTAGTAGAGATGTTTTATTACAATTACATTTGTTACACATACATCCAATTCCATTCACTCTTTGTAACAATTTTGAGAAATAATAACTAAGATAGTTGATTTTCAAAGATGAAAAACAACGAGATAAATTATAATCATTTTTGAATAAAATTATTCATGAAAATTTCAGATTTAANAAATAAAGAAAAAATACCANCATCAATTCGAGCATACATAATTTACAAAAATAAACATTATTTTGTTTGTGATGGTAAACTTGAANATGGATTTGANTCAAAACAAAAAATTGAAAAAACCAGAGATAGTGTTTTATCCAAATTCTCTAAAATGTCATTTCTATTTGATGAAATTATTAGATTAAGAATTACTGGATTTCAAAATGATGGGTCAAGTTCAGAATTACTTTATTTATTGAATTTAGTACCTATGAATCGAAAAATAAGAACATTATACGACTGGAAAGTATTTGATCCAAAATTTACACAGATTTTATCTAGATTATTTGATGCACGAAACTCTATTGTACATTGTATGTCTTTAGATGATGTCAAGTATGTTCCAGATGAGGATGTTTCATTATCCACAAATTCAGGATTTAAACAATTTAGTAAAAACCTTGAAAAAGCATGGAATGATTTAATTGAAATTTATAAAATCCAACAAAATAAAATAGAATTAAACTGACATTAAACAGCAGTAGATTTTTTTTCAGAATGAATAGTTTTTGATGGCTTGCGATATTTCATGTACAATACTATGATTACTAGCATTACAGCTGGAATAGTTATGGCACCAACTAAAATTTCATAATAAATATCCATTCGTCGTGCAGGTTGCATAACCATTTCATCAGCAGATGTTTTTTCAGAATTATCATATACAATGGTGCTAAACACAACTGTACGAAATATTGGGTTCTCAACAGTACCCCTTACAGAACTTTCAATGCCTGAAGTTCCAGCACTTACAATATTTTGAAATCTAATTTCAATTGGACCTGCATCCTCAAAAATAAAATTTCTGTAATCCCCACCAACTTGAGTTATACCAGAATCTTGAAATATTATTTTATTATTTTGAGTAATTATCAAATCATACTTCATTTTATCCAGATTAGAATTTGTTTGAGCATCATACGTTTGATAGATAAATTTAGTTTTCTCAAAAGTTTTAATCACATTTGGTTCCCAGGTAATATCAAATTCTATTAATTTATCTGGAGTGTACTGTAAAAGCGGAAATTCTAATGGGTTACCTGCTGCATCATGAGGATAATCAGGGATTATTGATTCAACTAAAATAACTCCTGCCATCCAAGGGTGAATTACACAAAAATAATCAAACATGCCTGTATTCTCAAAAGTATATTCCCATGAATCCCCTGGCATGAATCGTTTACTATCAAATATTCCATTACTCACTCCAAGATCTTTGGTATCCATCCATCCAAATCGTCCAGAACCTTCCCCACTGGTGACAGTATGACCTTCTCCATCATCATTATACCACGTAATAGTGTCCCCTTCATGTATTTGAAGCACTGGAGGATCAAACCAAACTTCCGCAGGAGTATTTAGTTCTGGATTAAATGCCCCAAATGGAATGTTTACAAAATATTCTTCAGCATGTGCAGTTGGAGTTAATGTTGAATCAGCGATAAAAAAAGTTCCTAGTACTAACAAAGAAAAATAAATCCACATTACAATTTAAAAATATACAATTAGTATTTAATTAATAATGTTAATTGTGGAAAGTAACAATCAGTGTTTTATAAAATACAAAACAACGAAACTCAATTATTAAAAATAAGTTATAATATTTTTTTGTAGGGTTAAATTATTTTTTTAATTAATGACCCATATGTTCACTAGATTGAAAAGCCATGAATTGTTTTATTGCATCTAAAATATCAGTATCATTTGTAGTTAAAATCAAAGCACCGCCATGTTCTATATCAGATATTGAAAAGTTAATCAGATCTTTCTTTTCAGTCATTATTTGAGTACCTGGAACAGTTTGGTCATGTATAAAAAAGGGTTTATTAAAATCTCCTTGTGAAAAGTCATGTTGAATTTCTGTTACATGTGTTCTAATTGCATGAATAGTATCAATATCATTTTCATCTAATGCTGAAATTCTAATCTCACCACCGTTTGTAGTTACAATAAAGGCATGTTTGATTTTGTTTTGATCAAAACCCATAGCCATTTCACCACGTTGCATCATACCTTGGTGCATAGTCATATCAGAAGACCCCATCATTTTGTCATGACCAGTCTCATTATTCATCCCATGATTAGATTTTAAGAAATGTTCAGAAATATCCATATTCTCCATCTTTGTAATTTTAGCAGTTAACTTTTCTAGAAATTCTTGTTGTTTAACATCATCCATAGATTGCCACATTTGAGACATTTGGGATTGGTGTTGTGCGTGAATATCATCCATTTTTTCAAAAATTCTATCTAATTCAGATGTTTCAGAGTACACATCCCATGCTTTAATGCCTCCCTCAAGAACCTGAAAATCTATTTCATTTTGGGCAAGGGCATATGTTGCAATTGTTGCTCTATTTCCAGAACCACAGATCACAATTACGGGTTTATCAGTTGGAATATCATCCATCCCATTTACTTCAAAAATTTCAGATAATGGAATGTTTACACTTGATTCGATTTTTGTAACTTCAAGTTCTGAAGGTTCACGAACATCAAGAAGGTAAATATCTTCATTTTGGGAAATTAGTGATGTTAATTTTTCAGAATTAATAATTTTAGCACTAGTTGTAATTTCTAGTTCTTTATCCCAACTACTCAAACCACTTTTTAAAAAGTATGTTTCAATTCCTTCATCAGACATTGACTTTGCAATATATTTTGCATGAACTCCATCATTGTCAACTAGAACTAATTTTTTATCAAAAGTAAAGTCAGGTAATTTTTTCTGAATAGTACTAATTCTCTTATCAAGTGTATCCCCATACAAATAGTCAATAGATGAACCAGGAATGTGACCTTTAGAATATTCAGATTCGTTTCTAATATCAATAACATAAATTTCATTTTTTTGTAATTTCTCATATACAGTATCTGCATCATATGCATAAGGATTATCCAAGGTTTGAGCATCTTGATTCATAGAAGTACCAATTAAAATTCCAGCAAACACAGATACAGTAATTGCAATTCCAAGTATTACAAACTGTTGAGATAACATTAATTCAAAATCAAGATAATTTGAATATAACATTTGGGATTAGGATGATGGGATNGATTACAATTAATTGCAAACTAATCTTTTTAATCATACATCAGATACATTATGAAAAAATCAAAATAATATTCCATATGTTCTACATTATCACTACATAAAATAGAACAATTCTAGGCACAAATTATTATTTTATTGCAAATTCCAAAATCAGTTTGATTTTCATCTAACTTCTTGTTCTTTTTTTAATAGTTGCAATTTTCTTTGATGACCTAGACTCTTTTGCTTTGGAAGTTGATTTGGAAACCTTACCTTCAGTTTTCATACTTTTTCCACTACGTCTAGCTGAACGTGATTGTTCTGCTCTTGTTTTTTGCTCTTTCTTTGCCTTTTCTTTTTCTTTATCAGTTAATTTTGCTCGAACCATACAGACATTTTAGAACATCATTTAGTTAAAGATTTCTTTAAAAATCATATCTAATCAAATTAGTAAATCAATTTTAGAAACACATTTTTTGTGATACCAATGTTCATTTCTAATTCTAGGATCTAATCGAATTTCTTTTTTACATAAAGTACAATGAATAACCATAGGATACAACACCACTACAACATATCAGTTTAAGAGAGAATGGTTATTGTATGATTATTTAAAATATTTTAGAAATAATTTTTAGATTAAATCAACTTGGGATATTGATAGATCTCATGGCTACACATTGCTTGTTTCCCTTACTCCAACATTTACAAGAACAAGAAACAGCTTTTCCACTTTCCAAGTCTTTAATGACTTTATGAAAAAATCCCTTTCTAATTTTTGATTCAATTGTTATTGTTTCACATTTATCCAATTCTTTATCAATTTAAAAAAAGAACATCCCACTACATAAACAAAACTTGTGTTAAATTATTAGACACATGTAATTCTATTTTCTAAATGATTATTGCATCCATTGAATAAAAGTACCCACTATTTTTTACTATAAATTAAAGAAATGATCCTATTGCTGTAACTAATGTTTATTGTTAAAATTATAGCATTCTATATGATTGGATATAGTACAATAACAGGCATGAATGTAATGTTGATTTCATATTTTCCCACAGAATTTACTAAAATAATTGTTATAACAATTTCAGTTGCTTCAATGAGTATTGGTACATTCATTTTTTGGCATTACAAATTACATAAGAGGTTAAATCAACCCATAGAATGATGTGGAATAAATTTAAAAAAATAAAATTCCGGTGGAAATTTCTAATTTGGGTAACTGTGTCAATAGTGGTTTTTGTAGGAATCTATTTGGATTGTGGTTCTTTGTTAAAAGTTGAATGTCATCAAGTAATTCTAAACAGATAACAGATATGTAATTAAATCAAAACAGAGTCATCAATATGAATAAAAAATTAATCGTAATTGTTTGGAGTTGTATTGGATTTGGGGTTTTAGAGGCATTATTAATTACAGGGAATTTACAAATACCAAAATTTTAAAAAATATAGAATCTAAAATTTTTGAATAATTTTGTTACATCAATGAAACATTAAGGTATACTAAATTCAATACACATTGGTTGTTCATACTCAAAACAAGCCATCTTTGTACATCCCATAATTTCAGGATTCTCTAAATTTATCATACATGTGTTACATCCATCAAACCATACAGTACAGTTTTCAGGAATTTCACTTTGAGATNGTAGATCATAAGACTCATCTTTAGAATTATCNGATGTTTCATCTAAAATTTTATCATTACCTGCAAGAGAAATTGCAGTGAATACAACAATCAATCCAATACTTAATCCAATAACACCAGACTTTGTAACCATTAATTTTAAAACAATTCTCACCTAGTTAAAAATTTGATTTGATGAAAATTATTAAAAATCAGCAAAAATTGTTTTAAATTTTTAAACCAAAATACTTGTCAAATACATCACTAACATTCCAATAGCAATACCTGTAACTACTGAACCACTAGAGAGATTTTTGTCCCCTTCTGCCCTAATCATGCGTAAAATTACTACAATAACTTGAAAAATAGCCCCTGCCCCAATTGCCAAAAAGATAACTGATGAGAATGGAGAGTATGAAAATCCCCCAATCCAGGCACCAAATATTGCAGGAGAGCCTGCAATTAATCCAAATGCTACAAGTTTTGCAATTAGAGATTTGTTAGATAAAGATTTGTCTTTAGATAATGGCCCGGCAATGGCAATTCCTTCAGTGGTATTATGTAATGCAAACCCTACAATCAAATACGTACTAAATGCAATAGAGCCAATTCCAATTGCTGCACCTATCATCAATCCTTCACCAAAGTTGTGCAAACCAATTCCAATTGCAATCATTAATGCAATTGCAACAGGCTTTGTGAGTTGTGAAGAATCTGCACGGTCAATTAATTTTTGGCCTGCATAGTATAATCCAATAAATGATAGTACAACAACAGTAGCAGTTAACAACACACCATTGAAACTACCAGCTAAACTCTCATCAGATACTTCAAGTGCTTCTTCAATTGCATCAATTCCTAAGAAAAGTAATAATCCAACAGTTAGTGCTAAAAAGAAATGGTATTTACTTTTACTAATTCTTCGAATAAATGGTAACCAAAGTAATCCAATCATTACAGGGATAATTCCAACATAAGTTCCAATTACTGCAAATAATCCAAATAATTCTAAATTAGGTTCTAATGCAGGAGCTGCTGCTTCTACTTCTTTTTCAAATCTTGTTCCATCTTCAATGGTTAATCCTACAATGTATGGTTCTGCCTCATTCCATTCAAATGGAATTCGAACCAAAGCAGTTTCATATCTATCTAAGAATCTATCAGGTTCTATTGCAGCAGGATGTATTCTATCATTAATATCTGCCATCATAACCTCAACTGGTACAGGACCTGTATTTCGAACTGTAACTTGAACTTCAGAATCTACAAAATCTATTTTCTCCATAGAAATTTCAGGTAATGGCACACCCATATCCAAAACATCAGCACCAGGTCCGAAAACATATGCAATTAAAATTATAACAAATGCAAATGGGATAACCCCACTTGCAATCATTTTTCCCTTGGAGGACTTTTGATTAACTTCCATAATCTACATCCTCAGTTTGTTCTTTATTTTCATTAACTTGGAATATTCCAACCCAGCCTTTTTCTGAAAATTCTACTTTATGGGCATGAAATAGATAGTTTCCAGGATATTGGTATTCAAATTCAATAATTCCCCTCTCAGTTTGAGACAAAGTAATCATATCAGTGTAAAAAGAGGGCACCAAATCAGTACCAGTTGGATAATACTCGTATAGATTACCATGTAAGTGTAAGTTGTTTATCGGATCAAACTCTACCATGTTTACAACATAGATTCTAACAAGTTCGTCTGTGTTAATTTGAATTGGATGATGTTGATAATAAAATGGAATTGTGTTTGCAGCATAGAAATTATTTTCACCATCAAAGTCCATGTCCAATCCATTTAGAACCATAACCATCTCATCAGCTGGTGCTCTGCCTTCTTTTGGATCTACGATAAACACACCATAAAGTCCATGAATGATGTGTTCCTCAAGTGGCATAATGTGACAGTGATATGGATGAACACCTACAGGTCCTGCTGCAAATTCATAAGTGAATCGTCCACCATTACCGCCAACTGGTTCAAAAACCCCATCCATTTCAGCTGGATGAATTCCATGAAAATGCATGGTATGTTCTTTTGAGCCATTATTAATGAAATTAATTCTAATTATATCTCCCTCAGTTGCTCTAATTGTTGGTCCAGGAACTGAACCATTGTAAGTCCAAGCATTGTAAAATATTCCAGGTGCAACCTCCATCACGCCATCATCTTCAGCAATTATAGTATACTCTCTCAAAGTAGTACCATCAGGTAATGTTGAAACATCACCATAATCAAAATCCCTCAAATATTCCATTGGATCAAATTCCATATTTGCACTAGTGTAAATTGGATCTAACACCTCACCAGTAGTAGAAATAACAGCTCCTGTATGAGTTACAAAAATAGTCTCTTCTAACTGTGCATGAATATCATCAGAGAATACAAAATATGCACCAGAAATCATAACAAATACAGATAATGCAGTAATCATAAGTTTTGATCGTGATTTTTCCATTGTTAATATTTACAATGAAATTAAATTATAATATAAATTTAGTATAAGCTAACTTTGTTAGCATAATGCAAATTTGTTAACACAAGGTAAAATTAAAAATAATATCGTTACGAGTAGATAAAAATCAAATGTATGAAAAAACAACATTTTAGGTACAAAATACCCTTACAAAATAAGATAATTTTAGAAAGATCTAATTAATTTTTAGAATCTGAATTAAATTTAGTCCACAATCCTCCAAAGATAATGGCCAGAGAAATCCAAAAGGTAGTCACTGCAAGAACAGACATCACTCTAAATCCATTTACCAAATCCATTGGAGCTGTAATCTCATCAGGGTTTGCAGGCATTACAATAAAGATTACTGCAATAAATATCCCATAACCTGCAAATNCTGCAATCTTTTTTGATTGTAATTTCTTGTATAATTGAAAGAAGCCAACTGCACCAAAGCCTGAAAGGGCAATAAAAGATAAAAATAGAATTGAGCGTAACACNACAGTTTCAGCATCACCAACTGTTGGAGGNTTTGCAGGATATTTCAAAAATGGAATTAAATAGATAGTAAGCCACATTNCAGCAGCTAGTGTAAGTGATTTTTTCAAGTCATTACCAGGTAATGAATTTNTAGATAGGACGTAAACAATACCAAACAATCCACCCATGGATGTTCCCAAAATGGCACCAGCTAGTACCTGTCCACCTTTTTGCCAATCTCTGTACGCATCATACTCTACCCAAAATGCTGGAGAATCTTCTTCCTCACCTGATTCAAATAGATTTTGATTTTCAATTCCTATCGCCTCATCCAAATATGATTCTACAAAAACTAAATTGGCTGCACCTTGAATGGTTCCAGCTAAAGCACCAGAAAATAAAACAATTGCTAAAAATAATAGAGTCTTCATGCTACATCATTATCCTAATGACAAGGAAAGCCTGCTGCATGTCTCATATCGTGAGTTAACTCATGGATATACAAATCAGCATATGCTGATTCACCTAACACGACACTA
>JGI26270J51728_1000540_pt1 | contig 17584 bp, 7 predicted proteins | sample SaaInlLV_10m_DNA_2_FD_51728 | JGI IMG/M metagenome (IMG submission 51728) | reverse complement strand
CTTTGTGAGTCAGTTGCTCGATCTGTTGTTGGCGATCTACAGAAGGGGAGTGTGCCGCGTAGTAGGCTTGCCATGGAATGGCGAGAGTCATTGGCTGTACCGATAACTGTTTTGCTATACGGCTAAGTTCAGGCTCCCAATGGTTACGAAGCTGAAGTTCAGATCGCTGTTCTGTCAAAGCTTGATTGAGAAGGGCTACTAACTCTTGTGCAATTCGCCCCCCCTGTTTGGGTGACAGCTGTGCAAGGTAGTTAATCAGCTGAAATAGAGTACGTTCCACTATGATCCCCAGAACCCCTGTTTGATAATCATATTATCCTCTTCATCGACTCTTCCACCGTGCAGGTAGCTACGAGAGAGTCCATGGTTGAAGGTTTCACAACCCATTACTGTTTGTATACAGCCACTACAGCTTGCCCCTCGGTCAGAGCAGAGCGGATCAAAGATACAGTTGAAAGCATAGTTACTTGCCTCATCAAACCAATCTTTAAGATGGTGGTTAAACATTCCTAGTAGCCCACCTGCAGTATAGTTCTGTACTGAGGCAACGTAGAGGATGATAGAGAGATCCATTGGGATCAGGTATTCCATGACTCGCTTCTCATCATATCCTGTGTGACGCTTGATGGTTGAGATTAGACAGTGACTAATTGTGTGCATTAGATGGAATGGTGCAGAATCGTGTAACGGTAAATCTTTTGTTTGGAGGATGACCTCGCTTGGTTCAAGCTGTAGTGCAAGGCTATTAGCGAGGAGGTAGGCATGAGCCTTTTGTCGGTTTCTTGTGGTGATATTCCCTGGATCTGCCCATCCTGCTTGCTCAATGCACCATATCAAAATACGGCAAGGGTCCAGATGAACCTGTATCGCCTCGGTTTGAGCGGGGAGAGCATAGACAATCCGTTTACCTGCCAACGAACTCTGTACCTGATCTTCAAATCCATTTAACGTAGTGGGTGGATGTCCGACCCCTTCTCCTTCTTCAACAGGCTGCCGTAGCTCTCGGGTGTAGCCATAACATGCCAGCACTACATTGATGGCTCTGTAATGGGCAATCTCACGTATCCCATAACGGTTATTTAGAATAGCGACATCTTGGATGAGGGCATCTTTGCGAATTGGATCAACCTCCCTCTCAACCTGTTTAGCAAGCGTGTCACGTTCAAGCTTGTAATCGTAAGGGAGTAAGGCTGCTTCAATTGCCCTGCGTGTGGAACCCAGTTGGTTGATTACGGTGCTTTCTGGAAAGTAATCTCTCACTTCTCGGTATCGCCCTGAAGATCGACCGAGCTTCTTTTCCAGGTCGTCAATCAACTGATTGGCGTTGTCCATAATGCTATTGAACATTGCTTCAGGCATAGAATTTTTATGATCCTGGTAGCCATCACGTTCGATCTTTTTTGCGGCTAGTTGTTCTATCAAACTCTCAGAATCACCACTCTCTCCGTTGAGAATGTCTTCCATAAGTTGCGCCAGTGCCTCAGCATCACTTAGTCCAATTAATGTGCTGGTAATAGCGTTGGCCAGGTCCTCTTGAGTTTCAACAAGTGCACTGGTCTTGGAGACAAGCTTTGCCGTCTCTTCTTTTAGTGAGAGGTACTGAATAAAATGTGGATAGAGGATGTCAGACCCGCTTGCCGGTCTTCCCTGTTTGGATGAAATATCAAATTCATTTTTACAGGATTCACACTTCTGCTGTAACGCATGTGCAAGTTGTTTTTTGCTATCGACATCATAAAAAAAGCTATTTAGGAATGAACCAGATTGGCTACTGAAACCAAGATTTTTAATGCTACGAATCTTAAAAGGGATATCGATGGGTGTCATATTGCCGCATCGATGAATGGCTACGTAGGCGTTTTGCTTCATTACTCCATTACAGTCAGATCGGAAACAGGGAATAACGTTGACGTTATTGATGCGCTTTTTAGCGCTCTCTGCCATCTCCTTTTCACTTTTGTACGGTTGGTGGTAGTTCAGAACACCACATTTGTTACAGCGAAGCATAATTGGAAAGGGGTTAGCGTAAAGACTTCCAGGGCAGACCACCTCCAGATTTGAAGCTGGATCCTCTAAAGCGGTACGCAGCTGGATATCAACCTTAGCATTCGGCATCTCGTCCCACTCTTTGACCACTTTTTTGACAACTGCAAGGAGTTGAACACGATCTACAAGTTTGGATTCTGCGCTATTATCGAGCGCACCCATGATTTTGATATAGGTGTTGTTACGCATACGATGAACGCCACCAGGTAGTAATCCGTCAAAGAACACCTTGCTCTTACTGACTTGATCCATTATTGATTTCCTCCTAGCGCATCCATTAAGTCAGAAGTGTCTCCATTAGGCAGGATATCGATCAGGGTTTCTATGTCACGGAAGTTACGCATTGGCCCTTTTCCATGTATTCGTTCAATGGCTTCGTTCATACGGTCTTTTGCATAATTACTCGGTAGATCAGCAAAGATATTAAGAAGCTTGGAACTGAGTCTCTTCAGAGAAGAGTCAAAATCATTTACCATCCTTGGGTCAAAGGCACCATTGAGATGATCTGGTACCGACAATGCTTGCAGCATATGTTTTTGTAGAGAGGCATAAGCTCGATTTGAACTATCGGCTAACACCTCTTTGATTTTTCCTGCATTGTTTAGATCTTTGGCAAAAGGCTGTTTAGCCAGCCAATTGAGAATACAGGCTGAAAAAACGCCAGGAATCGTACGATCAATGACGTTTGGAGCCAAGCGGTTGATAGGGACCGACTCCACCAGCCGATCAAGAAAGCGGTGATAGTCTTCAAAATTGAGAAACACATTAGTCTCATAAAGAGACTTGTAACTATAAACCGAAAGTACGATACCTGGCTTTACACGCCCTGATCGTGCCGATGACTGCATATACTCGGCAATGGATTTAGGCCATCCAGCAATAATCATGAAATTGAGCCGAGACATATCGACCCCATGAGAAACAACGCTGGTAGCGATTAACTGCCGCGTTGGATCTTCGTAAGGCTTTGTCTCCACTAACGTAATAGCCTTTTGGATTTCATCGAGAGGGGTAGTGCCATCAAGCTTAATCCAGCGACGCTCTGGATAGGTTGGAACTTGATAATTCTCAAAGCTACGTTGTAGCTCTGTATTACCCTTGATATTATTGTTATAAATCAGACAGGTATTGAGATAGGTGCTGATATAGTCCTTTATCTCTTTTGCCTCTGATGAGGACATCCCAAGTTGAGGTGTGAAGTGTTCTGGATCGGACTCTAACCCTGAAACAATATCATCGACCAAGGTAAGGAAACGCATGCTGGCTATTGAAGAGGTGCGTTCCACAATTGCTCCAGCACCTAGAGGCAGGATGCCGGCATACCAGCGTTGAATCAGTTCGCCTTCCTCATCATAGGCAAGTCGAGAGTAGAATGATTCACCATGCTTTATACCTGGTACGGGAAAACGTCGTGCCTTACGCAAGTAGAGATGGTGAATATGGTCGCTATAGCCTTTAATGGTTGCAGTTGCGGATAGTATCTTGGGAGGACGGCCTCCATTGGCAACCTGCAGCAGGGACATCAGAGTTTCATAGTGGGCAGCAAAGTTACCTGTGTTTTCACTTAACAGGTGAAGCTCATCCTGAAGGATAAATTGGATGCCAGATTGGTCGGTGCTTTTAAGTGGAATAGTCTTCTTGGATGAGGTGCGTGAGTTGTTGGGACAGGCTTCACTTCTATAACTGCCATCACTCTGCTGTACCATGATTTTGTGGCTACACTTCCCTTCTAGAATAAAGCCATGATCGGGGCAGTAGTGGGTGGCATTACCGAATAGCACACGGAAGTTCTTATTGTGAGCAATGACAGCAAGTTTATCGATGGTACCGACAAGTACGGTAGGCTGATAGCGATAGACCTCCTCATCAGAGACAAAGATACCTAACTCCCCCCTTAGCCCCTCACCATGCTCACCCTCAGAAGCCTCTGTATTGGACCAACATTCGGGATTGTTGCAGTAATGGTAGATACGACCATGTTTTAGATCTCTCTCAACTGAAACACTCTCTACAGCATCACAGTAAGGGCAATCCGATACAAACTTCCACTGCTGTAGCTGCTTATGTGAGAGCTTCGGTAGATAGAATTTGTCGTAAAATTCGAGACTATTGGTGATAAAGCTCGGGGTTCCTTCTCCGGTGAAATAGCCTATAGTGAAGGGAAAGCCTTTAAGCTCTTCGCGCTCACGAATACGGTTGGCATATGCAATCACATAGGCAAGACGCTGGAACTGTTGTACTGAGAGCATACGCAGCGGAAACTTCATCCATGCGGTTACACCATAGAGCCTGCCCCCTATCCGTTCGTAGAGCATGCTCATGATGACAATACCAAAGTAGGCTTCAGTCTTTCCCCCACCAGTAGCAAACCATAGAACTTCAGCTGTATCGATATGGTCTGTTAGTTGGGGCTCATCACAACTACGCTCATAGATTGCTCTAATTTGAGTAAGAATAAACCCTAGCTGGAACAGTCTCCATGTATGGATATTCTTGTCTTGTTGCTTAAAGGATTGAGCCATCACCTCATTCATCCACATAAAGGATAAGAGAAGCTCAGGCTCCTGATCGAGTAAATTCACCCCGTCATTAATGTTAATCGCCTCTTGTAGCAACAGTTCATGATCCTGCTCTGCAGCCTCTGCTTCATGGGTCTTACCTTCGGACCGAAGCCTACTGATATCTTCTATCCACTCATCTGCATAGTCCCTCACCGCATCGACCAGACTTTTCAAAACAGGCAAAGGATCGTAAGAAAGAATCTCAAAAGAGGGTTCTGATCCCATTCCTAATGACTTCACATCAGGATTGGCGGTTCTGGGGAGCGCACTGATCGGCATAGCGTTGGTATGGTAAATTCCATGATTATCACGACTGACGCTGGTACTAATCCCATAACCTGGAACTTTGCTGTGGATCAGATGGCGATACTCTTTTGGAGATAGCTTGTGAGGGAGCTTATGGCCTTGACCTTTTGCAAGCTCAGTTGAGAACTGGACATCAAGCAGGAAAGCGCCTCGAACAATACCAAAGTCTCTTGCTGTATCCCTTGTAGTCAGATTCTCAAGGAAGAGTTCAACCAATACCGCCCCATCAACTTCACTCATTGAAGCAGGTACTGTCCGTGCTCTTGCTCTTAGTTGTACGCTATAAGGCATTACCTCCTTGGTGTTGGAGAAGGTGATTTGATTGATTAGTTGAGTTAACTCACTCTGTCCTTTGATTAATTTATCATCCCAATCAATCTGAATTTTTGGGCCAGAACTCGTAGCATGACACTCTTTGAAGATTTCAGGGTCTTGAATGCACTGCTCCTCAAGAACTCTTAATGATTGGGAGAGTGAGTTACTGCCTATAGGTGTGACCCACTCATTGAGCTGTTTCGGAAGAGAGATTGATAATTCTACCTTTTCAAAGGTGATGGTGAACCGCTTAAATGAGCCATAGATAGCCTGGGTCACTTTAGGCGTATCACCATCCATCTTCAGGTTCTTCTTCATCTCATCATATTCTGGTATGACACGGTGTGTCACATCAAAACGGCCAGAGACAGAGAGTGTAATCTGATCTTTTTTACCTGGGGAGGCTAAAATAACCATGCCCATCGAATTAGGAGCTTGAGGGCCGGCGAAATCAGGATTACGCATATGACCAATCGAACCGACAAAAGAAGATTGGGAAGGCTCATTGAGATAGTACCGTTTTCCTGGCCATTCAATAACGGGCTTCTCTTTATCGACCAACCTCAGTTGATAGAGGTCAAGTAGCTTACGGTTAATAGTGCTTTCTTGTCGGAATGTAAGTGGCATAGTGGGTTAACTTGATTGTGTGGGGAGGTGGTCACCTACATGGTGAAGAATTAATTTCTCTATCTCTTTATCCCAATGGTAGTGGATTCGGATACAGCGTTCAGGATTGCGTGATCCTCCGTATCCAATATGTTTGCCGATATCGATCTTCGATCCGTTATATTGGCAGAAATAGTGGCTCTTGTGCTGTCCCATGGTGATCTCGGATGAGTTACCTCGAAAATCGATGTTAATGGCCCGACCTTTTTTGACCATTTCATCTATTGTCATTTTATCACTACCGTAGGCCTCAAAGAGTGGGCCAGCCACGAATTCGAGCATCCTTTTCAATATAGAGAATTGCTTGAATTTACTCTTCGTTGCAGAGCGCTCTGCTGTAGGCATAACTTTAAAACGGTTGCTGAATTTGGATGCAGCTTCTTGTAGCAGACTCAGAACAGTATCTTTGGACTTGGGCTCTGATTGAAGTATAGGGTGGTGGGCGATATAGGTAACCGTCTCGATATCGATCAAATCCCGCAACAATTCATGATCGAGCTTTAAGGCAGACTTTCCTTTGATCACTGTGTTGGGCGCAACGGTAGATAGCATGATCTGCTTGAGTTGTTTGCCGATAGTGGAGTGTAGGCCGTGAATTTTCTTTTGAGCATTCATCGTTACTTCCAGGTCTTGCTCAGAGATATTCATGCCCGAGAGACGTGCAACAATGGGTACCACTTTAGCCCTGTCTTGAGGGTTAAGAACCAGGTTTTTACTCCATCTTTTTACTGTCTCTAATTTTTGGTGTACTTTTTGTTGTTTCAGCGTTTTATGGAGTGCATCAACCCCCTTGAGCTTATAAATTGCCTCTGAAAGGTAGGTGTACCACTGCTCGGCCATCTGCTGGGTGGACTTCCACTGAATACTATCTTCAGTTGCAGTTTCAAATAACACCTCATAGAGGTTCGCACCCATGGTCTCATCTTCATTGATCAATATCAGATGATCATCTTTTAAGACTTCACAGGCGGCTTTCTTCTTTACTACCTCCATTCCTTCATCTCCCTGAAGGATATAGACCTGCTCCTGTTCTTGAAGGCGAAGGATGTGATCATGGTCTGTTTTGATGGATATCTCGCCATGGAGTGGAGGCGCATCATCATCTAATGGTCTCTCTTTAATGGGCTTCAATAGCTGCTGATACCACAAGGGGTCATCTTTGAGATCAATATCAATTTCAATATGCTGAGGGTACTCGCCACTACATTGTGACCAGATCTCAGATGGGGGAGTCCCTATGGTGGGTTCTAGTGAGAAAGGCTTCACGTTTTGTAGTTGCCACCACTCATGCTTTCCTGCTTCACAAGGTTGAGTTCCTGCCTGCCACTGCATATAAGCCCACTGCATCCAGTGTTGTTCTTGTGTATATCCTACCCAATAGGTCTTGTCTGCAATCGATAGCGCCCAATAGCTGCTTGGATAGAGAGGCGTTAATATCAGTGCATTGTTAATGGGATTTAACAGCTTCTTATGGAGTTCTCGGACACTAGATATTCCAACCACAGACAGGATTCCCTTTGTCATTGAATCCGACCACTGGTTGAGTAGAGTGTCAGACAGTATCTTTGCATCTAGCTCGGAGGAGGTAACAATCAAAGAGCGTTTTCTTCTATCTACATGGTTATCGAGCCAGTAGTTAAGTGCTTGCATTCTCCCACACTTTCCCTCACTGAGTTGTTGGTAAAAAACATTAAGTTGAGATATCAACTGCTGGCGTATGTCTTCGGATTCTCCTGTAGGGGCCTGTTCCCGCGAGGACTTATCGATCCACTCCTTGATTGGGATAATAGGGTAAATCCCTCCCTTACGCCGATGCGTGAGCTGATGCTCGTAATAGTCGAGAGGTATCGCAAGGTGCCTAAGTAAATTGATCGTTTTTGTGATGGGCTGCAATAATATTTTCCGCGCATCTTCGTAGTGCTTGAGAGCCTCTTTTAAGGCGTTATGTTTTTCAATAATCGCGATAAGCGGTAGTTCAAACCGACTATCGGGGAGTTCAATTAATGTAACTTGGCTTTCTCGTTTATGGGAACCAATAAAGGTCTCATCTTGAGAATGCTGTCTCCAATGCTGATAGTGATGACTGCGAGCAGCTATGATCTGTATAAAGTCTGTCTCAATCTCACAGTCAGTTGCAGTAGTTAGAAGCAGAATAGGGGTATTGTTAAAGTAGCTCTCAATATGGTCTAACAACTCCCGGATCTCATCTTGACGCCCAAAAGGGGTGAGGTCTACAATTTGCAAGAAGGGGGTAGCATTCTTTTTTAACGAATCGCATAGATCGGTGATCATATGGTTGTTGCTACACAGTAATGTTCTGGCAATACGGTCTTGATGGGAAACAGGCTTTAATAGCTGACCAGTTTTTGACTGTATCCGTACCCACTGCACACCAATTTGTTTATTGTCTTTTAACAACGAATGTTGGGCTGATGGTCTACCCCAAACAATCAGATCAGATCTTCCAGCCATATTGTTGTGGTTGAGCCAGCTTGCTCGTTGTTGGCCACGCAAGGCTTCCATCCTTGCGCTATGGGCGTACATAATGATCACCTCAAGCTGTGTGGGTGATAATATATCGGTTGCTAACCAAACTGACTCGCCTGATTTTAGACGATAGAAGGCTGATGCCAGTCCATTTCTCAGTACATTATCAATTGATGTACTTTGCAGAAACTCAAGACAGGGTATTGCAGGTAGCAAACCAGCTGCCTGTTTCTTCCATTGGCTATTCTGACTCATCTAAATAGCATCTCTTTACAGCATGTAATACTGAAGGAGCTATTTTGTAGAAAGGGCCTTCTCGGGTGTTTTCAACGCGAGGCAGACGTACCAACAAACCCATCTGTGTCATCCACTTTATCATAGTAATAGTACTATCAAGGTCGGCCTCTTCTGCACAGAAACAAATATCCTCTTTACTATATTGATCCTCATTGAAATGGATCATTTGTGATAACAAGAGCTGAACCCATTTACAATCATAGAACCCGCAATCCTTCAAAAACTGTTTTGACTCTTTTTTATTGACTGTATCGATAGGAATAACGTAATCGCTAAACTGATTGATGCTTGTGAGATTGGACTTGGCCTTCTTTGCCGCAGCGATCTCATTCAGTTTGTAATACCAACCATGAGTAATATGATAAGCTTCATTTACTGAGTCCGTAGAAACATCATTCAGGTGGATCTTCTCCAGTAGATAGCGTATCGCGGTAGAGCGCCAGTAGCCTAGATGAATAAAGGGCTGTTGTGATTCTCTGTTCTTGGTATGTTGAGGATTATAAAGCCAAGTCCAGTAAGCTGCAGGATCTAGCATGAAAACCAGACGAATGGGGTAAAGGGGAGATTCCGATGTATGTGAATGGTTGTTAGCAGCATCGATCATTGCCAGCAAATCTGCAATGCCTGTTTTGCCATCTACTCTTATCAGTGCCAACTGGGGGCCTTGTGACTTGCTCTTATCTATTAGTGGATTGATTAACTTGCGCTCAAATTGTACTGCAGATTCATACTCATGTGTCGAGTGTTGATATAGCTTGTAAATATTAATTTCATGATCCAGCTTTTCCTCTTCACAGAGGGCGGGCAAGGCAAGCTTAAGTTGATTAAGTCCTTGTGCATCCGAACCCACAATAAGGGTGCTGGTAAATTTTTCACTGGAAGTCTCCTCAGGGATATTGCTGTGAATATCGGCAGGCCCAAAATCTATGATTCCTAATATTGATTTCTCATCACGATACGATAGTGGAGAGGGAGGGCGATCTTCTTTGGATTTATAGGCATGTCGATCCAGAGGGTCATAATTCGCCAGTTCATCCAGGGCAGTCTTCAGCTCATTGACTACATCATTCTTTTGTGGGTCTACCAGTAACTTAAGAATATTGGTATTTCGAAGCGCATAACGAGCATCTTGATACTTGGTTAAAACTCCGAGCCCTTCCAGCTCATTGAGAAATGCCTCAAACTGTCGATCCGATAACTGCTCAAAAGCATCACTATCCCAAATGGATGCCCACTCTTTTGCCGATGAGACAGTAAAAGGTTTCGCTCCCATATCTTCATAGATGATTGAATAGACGATCACGGCATAACGTGGATCAAGATTGAGTGTCATCTTGAAGCGGTTCTTAATCAGGCCTTGAACATGGGAGTCGTTATAGGTGGCCTGAATGTCAAAGTTATGCACTATCCTTTGACCTACAGGCTCTCTGGAGTTATGAGAAAGGTGTTTGATCAGCTGATAACAGAAGATTTGAATGAGTCCGGGATGTCGGTTGGTGATTGCTAAAACGAGGTTGGCAATCTGCTCATTTTCAAACATATACCCCGCAGCTCGCATTGGTTCAACGACTAATTGCAACGCCTCTTGTGTTGGCATGATAGAGACCTGTATCGACCCACCAAGCTGTGTGAGTGGATAGTTGCTGTGGTTCTCGAATCGTCTTACATTCTGCAGTCCACCTATGATCACTTTAAAGCGCCCATTGATCTGACTATCCACAACCATCTCACGCAGTCGTCGCATGATCAGAAAACCAAATTTACTATCGATATTCAAGATCGGGTCAATCTCATCAAAGATGACGATGAATTGGCTCTTAGGATGAGCGATAATCGCATCCCTTGATTCATCATAGAGTCGATCTGTATTGTTCTCTGCACTAGAGGTTTTGATGGTTTTATATTTCACCAACTGTGAGTGAATGAACTTCCAGATCTCAAGTGTAGCCTTGTCGTGTGAGTCCTTGGAATCTTCGCTATCCTCCATGCGGTCATGGTGTACATCGTCCAGTGATTTGTAAAAAGCATATTTGTTTCGATCAGGATCGTGAAAATTCTTCTCAACCTGCTGCATAATGGTAGATTTACCAAGCTGTCTACCACCGTAGACAATGGCACGTCCACTTTTCATCTTCAGAAGATCAGCAATCTGTCGTTCACGACCATAGACCATTTCACTGCTTGATGTAGGCTGTGCCGTATCGCCGATGGCGTAAGGGTTGAAGTAGGTAAATGGTGCAGCTAACCAGAGGTAGTTCCGAAGGGTGGTATTATCTGCCTGATCTTCCTCTTGTGATGCAAGATAGAGGAGGCTGATTATGTCGATCAGTAGAACCATTCTCTCTTCTGCTTTAAAATATTTAGCAAACTCATTACGTTGCGTCATCTGAAGTGGAACGGCAGAGATCAGCATTACATCTCCATAAATTCCTTCAGACTTCATATAATCATGTACGCTATCGTTTGACCACTCTTTATAAGTGATCAGTACAGGGATAGATTTTTCTATTTTGTAGTTAGTACCAAATATTTCGAAAGGTCTGGAAGAGTGAGAATGCTTGACCATCATCTCCATTGATGAAATGCCTCGGGTAGCCCTGTATTTCAGAGACACTTCTCGTTTCTGCTCATACTGGTCAAACTCAAGCTTTATACCAATTGAGTAGAGAATGGAAACAATGCGATTATAGAATTCCTTACTCATTTTTTGTTGTGGCTTATTGGATCGCCAGTGTTCAAGCGACTTGATTGCATCTTTTAGCGTAGGTGTATCTTTTTTAAAAGTGAGACCAAATGTTTCCGGCTCATCTTTGATCAGTCGATCGATACCTCGGCCACGTGTGATTGCATCTTTAACACCATCATAGATCTTTTTCTGGTGAGCAATAAAACCTGCAAGTACAGGCACATTCTTGACTGTTACCCGACTGATTCTCTGTTGACGTTTGACTGCGTAATTCAGCTCATCAATCATCTCATTGGCAACAGGTAGATTACTGTTCTCTAGGCAGACATGAAAATCTTCTATCCACCCCACAGGTAAAGGTTCATCAGGCACGCTTACCTTGAGTTCCGCTACACCTTCATCTAGTCGTTTAATGAGTGATTCTTTTGTGGAAGCAGTCTTCTCTTTAAGTACCGCTTCAATGAGATCTAACCCCTCTTCAAGCTCCTTTGTTTCATCCAGAATTTCAAGGCGTTCTAATGCCTCTTGGATTTCACTGATATTTGCCCGATACATCTCTGTCACATCCGGATCCATGAGATCAGTGGTCAGTAGTGCATTATCCATCTGCATATCAATGTCGGAGCATCGCTGATTGATATTTTTTTTATAACGGGTAAAGATTGCATCGGTATCAATATCTGGGATATCTTTTTTGTCATCCTTCAAATATCGACGTAACAGTTCACTTAGGCGTACATATCCCTTATCTATCGCCATCTCCAAGTGCATTCTTGAGCGGATATTGAAGCCGATATGGGCCAATAGCCACTGAATGACTTCAGGAGCTGTATCATCTTGGTGCTCGACGTAGAGGCTCGCTATCTGCCGAGGATGGTAGTACCACCCTTTTACGCGTGGATATTTCCATACAGCAATATCTCCACGAATTACCTTATAGAGGTACTCAAGACGAACAGCGACAAAATGTGCTCCAGCTTTTTGATCCCAAGACAATTTAGGATCTTCAGATATTGCTTTGAACTCAAGTGTTACCTGCTGTAGCCGAGTGTTGAACTGCCTACAAAAATCTTCAAGCTGTGTTCTTCTTGAGGCGGCTGGTTTAGACTCTAACCAATCTTTTGCGATATCAAGCAGGTCTGTTAGTTTGTTATGAAATGTCTGTCTGCCAATACGAGTAATCCCATCACCATGCCACACGTCAACGTCATTCAGTAGTTTATCCAGCAAGCCTGCAGAGTCAGTGGGTTCCTTATAGCTGGTAATAAAGTTATGGATCTCGTTATCACGTCTATAGTCATTGGTAAGCATGATGTCGGTAACTTTCTTAAACAGCCCCCCCTCATTTTGCAGGCTACTAATCTGAGCGAGACGGATAGGTATATATCCTTTTTGGGTGTTGAGGATGATATCTTTCCAGTCTTCTATGCGCTGTGCATCAAATCGAGCTTTGGCAGATTTCTCACCATCACTTAAAAGTAGATCAATAGTAATTTGTTCTCCTCTCTTGGCGATATCCCATAGATTATCTATCAGATCAATTGTGCCTGATTTGAAATAACTCTTTGGCAGGCTATTAAGCAGCATCGCAGGGTGGATAGATTGTCCTCCAAAGAGTGCTGGCTGGAAACATGAAACAAACATCAAATAGGGGGTTGTTCCTGAAACGGGTAATTCCAGTAATTTTTCAATATCGGTTGGAGCTACATTATTGAGTAGTCGAGTACTTTTATCAAATACTTTACGATTATTGAAAGTGTGCATCCCATAATAGGTTGCTTTGAGCAGCTCATAGGGGATCACCTTATTGGCAATCTTTCGATTGGTAACCGCATAGCTGATCTGTGCAGCCATCGGTATCTGATCATCTTCTACCAGTTGGGTGATCGCAGTATTGATTTTATCTCCAGAGATGAAGAGTTCTTGCGCCATCGAAAGAAGACAGGCATTACCTACTTCGCTATGGCCTTCTGGTATATTAAGTTTGATTTCGTTACTTTCTAACTTCTCGACTACATCCTCTATGATTGTTACAGGTTTTCCAGCATCCGCAGATTGAGTTGGAGCCTCTTCTTGGTGAGCTGTCTCTGCTTCTACTACCTCTAAAACATCAGCTTCAGTCTCAAGGATCTCTTCAGCTTGGGGGACAGTTGAAAACTCAGGATCTTCTTCATTTTCCAGCTCTTGATCTACTTCAGCTGTATCTTTGATCTCTTCTCCTGAATTGCTTTCTATCTGCTCTTCATCATCTATTGAGGTAGGGACTTCTGCCTTTACACTTTCCTCTATCTTCTTAAACGAATTTCCATTGCGCCAAGCTGTGTACTCCGAGATTCGTACTATTAAATTGGAGACATGCTCGGGAGCTATATCAAAAACTTCTAACTTTACAGGCTGGAACAGGTCATCAATCACCATACCTTTAGGGAGCAGAGATTGAAAAATCTCATCTTCTTTCTGTAGTAGTTCTTGATGTACCGTATTAATATCAGTCTCTAGCTGAATATTGGCTCTCAAGGCTTTGCGTCTTGCAAGGCCTGATAGTATATCGATTGCCTCTTTATCCTGTTTTTTCTTTTGCTCAAGAGACTCCATTCTCTCTGAGATCGAGATGCACTCGTGAGCTAACTCATGTGCTTTCTCTTCAATTTTTGTAAACAGCGCAATAAAGTCGATATCACCTTTCAAGGCAACTATTGCCTTTTTTATGTGGTCATGCCAATGTTTTAAAAGACTTTTCAGTTCTTGCTCATCACTATCAGCTGAGATGATATCTATACCTACAATGACAGATACATCAATCAGATCAGAAACCCACTTATTGAATTGATCAACAAATTGACTATGCAGTGAGTTTTTGTCATTCCACTTTCTAAACTGGTCCACATACTCAAAGAATGAATTTTGAGCTCCATTATTATGGTGATCACTTTTTAGGGTATCAAGATTGAGCTGTATCCCTGATAAGATCTTATGTATATCAACATTTGTTTCATATGTATCTACATCTTTTTGGTTGTTTTGGCCTAGGGATATCATACAGCTAAAGTAGTTAGCAATCTCGGGGACCTCTTTTAGTGCTTGATTAAACAGATCTGGGTTTATTAAATGTGAAGAGCCTAGCAGAGCAGAGGCAATTAGCTTCCGGTCATCAGCATTTGTCCTTTTCCACCTCTTAAGATCCTTAAGAATCTTGTTCTTTACGGCACAGGCAATCTGCATACCTTTTCGCCAATAAATAGATACATTTTTACTAGTACTGTTGCTAATAGCAATTTCATGAAAACCATTGGCTATGGTGAATTCAATCTTATAAGTAGAAGGGTTGGTAAAAGCCTCAGGCACGTACTTCTGAAATGTGACTAGCTCAAAACTGGGCAAATCATACGTTTTAGGAGGCAGATTTATTTCACCATTCGCTAACTCTTTATGTGCTATTCCAATAGCTCGCACGTAAATTTCAGAGCGAATACTCGGAACAGCATACAGGTTCAGTAGTGACTTTTCTTTTTCCAGACTGTGATTATGACTAGGATGTTTCTTGAAGTAAGTTTTTTCATGATACTTGAGAATTGAGCCTCTGTGTTTACGATTGCGAACCATTACATAGGCTTTGATCAATTGTTCATTGAGTTCCCCTGAGTCGGAGTCAATAATCAGGTGATCAGGCAGACCAATGCTGTCTTGGTTTAATACAAAGTCCTGTTTCGAGCCGTTCATAATTTCCTAGATATTCTTCATAGTCTGTTAAGAATAATAACCGTAAGCATCCATAATAGTCTATTTCGCATACAAAACTCTGTTACATTTTATTACAATAGAGGTCGCTTGCTCAGTTTGGGTGCAACCCGCCACCCGCTCTCTGAGCATAAAATTGGATGCAGCAAAAAAATGTATGTTATACCGATTATTTTGTTGGCTTAATGACTGTAAAAAACATAAATCAATAGGTTACATTAGCGGAAGGCGGGTTGCACCCGTTCAGTTTCCTGCTTACCGCATAACTGATGCATAACAACTCAATAAATGATCAAAACGCTTGTTCATCTCAAAGGCGGTTTTGATATAGCAGTAGGTCTTTCCTGTACCGGTCTCCATCTCCACATCAAGGTTGATTGAGGAGACCTTGCTCTTTACCAGTTCAGTCGACTGTGGAAGGTTCTGCTGTCGCTGTACCGCCTGTATATTCTCCAACAACTGAGACTCTGCCAGCATCAGGTCGCTATTCTTAAAACCGGAATCTTCTCCGAACAGGGCGTGCTGGTGTTCTCCATCCACGCCCATTTCTACCTGACCGGGATCGATTCGGTAACTGATACCAGTTGCGTTCGGCTGCCCTTTAAAACACTCCACCACCGACTCAACAGCGTGTGTCTGATAGGGCTGAACTTTGAACTTGAATTTCATGCGCTTTTTCTCAATCTTCCTTCTATTTTGCGTAATGCACAGACTCCACAAAATATCTTATGGAGCCTGAAAATAGATTTAGACTCCAATACAGCTTTTATCCCGTACACAGACTCCACAAACATCTCAAATAACTTCACGCCCTTCGGCCAGATTAATCAACCGAAGAAAACAGAGTGTCGCGGGTCTGCGACCACTTCCGGGCTGTAATTCAACCAAAATACCTGTCTCTTTCATCTGCCTCAAAAGCCCTGATGTGGTTTTTTCGTGAATCTCATGTTCACAATGGAGCTGCTGCGATAGTTCAGAGGAGCGAAAGATCGGTTTACTGAAAATGGCATCCAACACATGCACGGTATACTGTGAGTGCGTCGCCGAATGGATCTCCTGTTTCATCTCCTCATACAGCTCTTGGATCAAGGCGACTCGATCACTATTCTGGGCTGCTTGAGTAATGATCGCCTGCAGAAAGAAGGCAATCCAACCATTCCAGTCACCCTCTTCAGAGATTGCTTTGATACGCTGATAATATTCAGCACGGTAACGCTCCAAATACTCGGAAAGATAGAACATTGGCTGAGAGAGTGCTCTCTTTTGGTATAAAAAAAGAGGAATCAAAATTCGCCCGATCCGACCATTTCCATCCTTGAAAGGGTGAAGCAATTCAAACTGNGCATGAACAAGCGCAGTTTGNAGCAAGGCATCGATATCATCACTATCCAGATAGCTTTCCCAAGCCTGAAGGTGACTGGGCAACTGAAGCGGGTTGGGGGGNACAAATGTCGCCCGCTCAATAGCACATCCTTCTGGCCCGATCCAGTTTTGGTCATTGCGAAATTCTCCGGGTGACTTATTCTGCCCACGAACACTATCCATCAGAATACGGTGCAGTTCACGGACAAAGCCGAGCCGTATTGGGTATTCACTCAGGTACTCCCGAGCTGCGAAAAGTGCTTTACGGTAGTTAGAGATCTCCTGAATATCTTTATATTTCTCCCCCTCTTTCAGCAGGCCAGCCTCTTGTTCTAACACCCTCATCCACAGTGGCCTGAGTTCCTTCAATTTTGGAGGAGAGTACCGCCTCTTGGGTTGTGAGAGGAGAGAGCATCACTGCTGGATTAGGGATCCCCTGCAAAAGTCCATCGTAACGCGCCAATGCAGCATTGGCCTGACCCACAAGCGGTAATAAGCGCTGATAGTCCAGTGACTTCAACGGCAGTGAGTCAGGGATATAAGTATCCATTTCTTACTCTCCTTAGATTGATTTCACTTCTGTATGCGGCGACATCAGTTTGAAGATCTGCTCTACATTGATTTTTACGCTGTCATCCTTGAACCCTGCATCGCGGAAAACCACGCGCAGTGGTTTGCGCTGGGCAAGTTCTTTGCAGAACACTTCTGTGATTTGACCCTCCTTGATAAAACAGGCTGCCAAGGCATTACCATCAACAAAGAATACCTCAAGATCAGAGATCGTCTCTTTTGTGATCGGTAGTGTTAGATCCACCCCCCAGTCCAGCAACACCTGGAACAGCAGATCTTCAGCGGCTCGATCCTCTTTGATGTTATCGGTTACATGGTTTAGTAGATCTTGCTCGACTGCATCCGGGGTGTAGTAGACATCCGCCATATTACTGGAGTCCACCTTGAGGACGCGGAAACCAATATCCAGGTCAGAAGCCGTTGTAGCGTTCTCTTCTTTGATTTTTTGACCCGCGCACTCTCTGGCAATGGCTCGCTGTGTGAGTTTGTTGCGCAGCTGAATTTCGAACTCTGACCCGTAGAGGCTATGCTCTCGGTTCAGTTTGGGATA
>JGI26270J51728_1000490_pt1 | contig 18841 bp, 17 predicted proteins | sample SaaInlLV_10m_DNA_2_FD_51728 | JGI IMG/M metagenome (IMG submission 51728) | reverse complement strand
GACTTCACGGTTGTAGGACTTGATGAACTGCTTTCGATGACACAACATTATTTGGGTGATCCAACCAGAGTGACAAAATGGGGAATGTACAATTACCAACTTGCTAAACCAACCAGTATCCGTGTTGCAGGTTCAGCGATGCTCACCAGTTACAACAAGCTTCTCGGTGGTGAAGTACAGGATATGGTTGGTTTTTTCCTCATCTCTAAAAAAGGCGGCAGCNGCCGTAGTACAATTGATTTAGAGACNCTTTCAAAACACGGACGCCATGTATTTGTCAAAGGCCGTTATAGTGGAATNGTGATGGCTGCATATCCGCAGCTACAGGTAGAACCGGTGGAAGATGTCGAAGANGCNGTGATGAANGGTGAAAAAGGAAGTGTTGGACTTGANATTGTGCAGTCCGGCAATACATTGAAATCAAAGGGTTTGCTNCTGCACGGTTCACCTTTGTTTCTTTCAGAAAGTCTCTATGTGGTAGATTATGANCGTTTTCAGCAAAATCCCGCACTCAGGAAGTTAGTGGAATCTCTGAATCCTGTCGGTTATTTTGAAGAAGAGCGGCTGGAAAATTTTTCACGCTGGTATTATGCACTGGAGCAAAATCTACGTGAGTCGTGGGTTCAGCGTCCATCTGTTGATGAATTGTTTTGCAAAACCGAGGACATTGATTTTGGATTACGTCCCTATCGGCTGCGAACAAGAAATTGGAAACCTGATGACCGTTATCTGCGTGAAGAAGCAATTTCTCTGGCACAAATATCGCGGCAAAAAGTTCTGAAACATTATCACGAATTACACAAACGTGATGATCTTTAACAAAAATTATAACAAGTCTAAAAACAGAATTAACTTCAGAATTGCAGAAAACACAGAGAATTTATTATCATAATTTTTCCTCTGAGAACTCTGTGGATCTATGCTCAGGCTTTTACAATTTGTTCAAACTGTGAGTATTAGCCAGTGCCATAAATTCAGCACGAACATTCCCTTCACTAAGGAATGAACCTTTGAGCGAACTGGTAGTCATCACACCGTCATGACTGACGCCTCGCATGGCCATGCACATGTGAGTTGCTTTGACAATAACTCCGGCACCCTGAGGTGAAAGTTGCTCACAAAGAAAGTTGGCAATATCACTGGTCAATTCTTCCTGCACCTGCGGACGCCTCGAAAAATAGTCAACAATTCTTGACAGCTTTGACAGTCCGCAGAGTCTCTCGTCAGGAATATAAGCAACAGTTGCTTCTCCATAAAAAGGCAGTAAGTGATGAGCACAGACTGACCTCACCGGAATATGCTGCAGAACCACCATGCTTGACTCATAACTTGCACCTACAGCAAAAGTGGTCAATGAGAAATTTTTCTCTCCAAGTCCGGAACATAATTCGTCGGTCCATGCTTTAGCAGTTCTTTCCGGAGTATCACGAAAATGTTCGCTCTCTAAATCGACTCCCAAGCCTTCCAGCAACAACTGAACTCCTTGTCGTACTTTAACTTTATCCACTTTGTGTCTCCTTAAGAATATTTTCTCTGTCTTCAAACATAATTGCTTTATTCGTCAAAATGAGAGTAGCAGTAATACCGGACTATCAGCAAGTTAATCCAGCAGCTTAAATCTTTATGTTCCACAAACAGTCTGCGGGGCCAGAAACAACTTTCTACTTTTGAGCAGTTACTGTCAAGCAGTACAGCAATCGATAAAAAATGATGATAATCCTCAAGAAAAACTTGCCAAATTTCCAGTAATTAAATAAAAATAAAGGGATCATTGAAGTTAAGAAACTTCATGCAGCCTGAGCATTTGCGGAATAGTTGCTTTTTTGGCAACTGCCTCAATGCTTTTCGGAGGGGTGGGTGAGTGGCTTAAACCAGTACATTGCTAATGTGCCGTACGCGAAAGTGTACCGAGGGTTCGAATCCCTCCCCCTCCGCCATCCTATTATTCCTGCCTGGTTCAAATTATCCCATGTATAAAAAGTCAGGTCTGTTAAAGATCAAAGTTGATTGGCTAAAATCCCAAAATTAAAATTCTATTATTATAAGCTAGTAAAAAATAATGGCTGAAATCGAATATTTTTATGCTTCATTTTCAGGATATGCATATTTAGGTTCCAAACGTTTAATGGAAATCACAAACTTATCGGGTCATACCATAAAACACCGACCGTTTGATCTTCGTGCATGCATGAAAGCTGTTGGAGGGCAACCCATCAGCGAGCGAACTGATGCAAATATAGACTACTTCTTCGGCAGAGAGCTGGAGCGTTGGTCAGAGTTTAGAGAAGCTCCAATGTTGAAAAGATTACCAACTCACCATGGTAACTCCATTACTCCGTCCAACACGATGCTTATAGCAGGATTAGTAAAGGGGATCAATATTGACAATCTCGCTCATGAAATGATGATGCAACACTGGGCTTATGATTGTGACCTGGCAGACACAGACACTCTAGCCAAGATTGCTCTTTCGGTAGATATCGATCCTCAGCCTCTACTGGAGTTATCTAATTCAAAGGAAGTGCTCAAAATCTATGCGGATAATACAAAGGAAGCGATAGAAAAATCAGTTTTTGGATCACCTACTTATTTTGTAGATGGAGATATGTTCTACGGACAAGATCGTTTGGAATTGGTTGAGCGTGCCTTATTGAAACCGTTCAATAATCGAATAGCAAAATAATTGTGCTGTTTAAGTGATAAAGTATCAATCCGGTTCACGCATTGCGCTTGAAAGAGATTTTAAAATAGGATCAGTAAAATAAGTTATTAATCTTCTTTTTCCTACTTTCAAATCTGCAGAAGCAAGCATACCTGGAGTCAAATCAAAATCTTCTGGTAAGCCCATAATTTCAGCATCTTCCACATTGACTCGGCCACGATAAAAAGCTCCAGATTGCCCTTGCAAGGATTCCTGAACAGTATCATCTGAGACAAAGATCAAGGTTCCCTGAATATCTCCGAACTGCTGAAAAGGAAGAGCATCAAGTTTGATAGAAACAGGATCTCCTGTATAAACATCACTCACATCTTTGGGATCAATATCTATTTCCAGCACAAGCGGCAATCCTGATCTAACCAGAGTAACTATTGCTTGACCTTTGTTGAGGAGTGAGCCGACAGCTAAAGTAGGTAAATTAAGGACAACTCCTTCAACTGGAGATTTAATAAATAAATTGCTCCGTTCTAATTCGTTTTTTATTAATTCCTCATTTAATTGAAGTAGTTGATCATTGAGAGAAGACAGTTCTACTTCAATTCCTGCAAATTTGGATGAAAGAAAAGACATCTTCTGGTCTGCAACAGAAATTTTTTGTGACTTAAGTTTTTCAATACTGCTTGAAGTTGAAAGTAATTGACGGTTAACAGAAATTCTTTGATCAGTTGATTTTAAAGTATCCATCAAGGAACCAATATTTTTTTCAAATAATTTCTTTTTACCGTCTTCAATTTTAATTTTAATTGTTAATTGATCTTGTATTAAATCTTTATCTTTTGAGGTTGAATATATTTCTTGATTCAATCTTAAAAGGTCTGAAGAAAATGTCTTCATTTTAATCACGAATTCATCAAAATTTTTGTAGAGTATTTCTTTATTAATTGAATCCAGATTTTCTGTAGAATCTTTATTTAGTGATTTAGTTGAGATAGATTGTTTTTGAAGTTCTATACGTAATATTTTATTTTTAACTGCATTTATTTTATCTTGAACAATTTTCAGATTTGCATTCACAACTGTTCCATCAAGTATTGCTATTACTTCACCCTGTTTTATAAACTGACCACGTTCCAGATTTAGTTCCTGAATCACAGAACTTCCTGTAGCTTGAATCTCAATATTAGGTGCGGTGTTAGTAAATTTTCCACGTGTCGAAACTGTTTTATCAACAAAAGATACCGATGACCAGAGTGTCATGACAAANATAAAAATCAACAAACTCCCTGCCGAAATAATTACAGGCTTAGANGGAGGACTGGAATAAATTGATTCTGTGTCTTCAAGATTATCTACAGCAACTTTGTCTGTTTTATCATTTTTATCTTCTTTGCTAGGATCGATGACGTTGAAGTGCGCTTCAAGCATACTTCCACTGGCCTTTTTATTTGCTGACCTTACATAACCGGACAGACGCACCATCATGTTAAAGGCCGCTTCAGGTTTTTTTGATAAATACTGAAGGAATGCTTTCTTATCAACTTCCTGCACCTTACAGTCTGTTAAGGCACGAGCAGATGCACTTCTNGGTGAATTGTCAATGATTGCCATTTCACCAAAAATTGAGCCTTTCTCCACTTTTCCAAGAACTTGATCTCCATCAGTAGAATTTCGTACAATCTCAACTGTACCATCAGCAAGAACATANGCATAACCTGCCTCATTTCCTTCTTGAAAGATGTAATCACCTTTACTCAACTCTAAGATTTTAGGAGCTTGTGTGGTATTTTCCGCCATTGGATTATATGTGCTAACTAATTGCGTTTAATTTTTTTTCTTTTTCCAACATTTCTTGATAGATTTGACAAGTACTAACCAATTCTTCATGAGTACCTTGTCCGACAATTTCTCCTTCATTCAAAACAATTATTTTATCGTAATTACTTATTGAATCTAATTCATGACTTATAACGTTCTGAGCATCAAATAAAGTTCTGTCACTGAAAATTGAAGAGAAATTTTCCTGAAGTTTAATGCGGATATTTATATCAAGTGGATCGGCAAACTCATCCAGCAATANCACTTTTGGATTTGCCAGTAAGGCCCTTGTGAGTGCTAACAGACTTGAACCTGCACCAGCCAATTGACTTGCATTCTCATCAATTATTGTGTGAATTCCATCAGGCAGTTTAAGCAGATGATCATCAAATCCTGTTAATGAAAATATTTCATCCAGTTCACGGTGACCGATGTTTGGAGATACNCGGAACAGATTATCTTCAATTGTNCCTTTAAAAAATACCGGATTTTTGCTCAAAAGCATTACCTGTGAACGGTAATGGGATAAATCAAATTGAGTGATCCGAATTCCATCAATGTCCATTTTACCATCCGTAGGAGGATAGACACCGGCAATAAGATTTAATAATGTTGTTTTACCTGCACCTGAAGGTCCGATTATACCAATTTTAGATTTAGGTTGAATTTCAAAAGAAATATTTTTTAATGCTCTAACATCTCCAAAATTCATTGAGATATTTGACATAGAATATTTTCCACGAATCGTCGTATGAACTCCTGCACCCATTCGCTCTTTGTCTTTGTTCCAAATATCTCCTACTTGAGCAATCATTCCCAATATCTGATTTTTTTCTGACATCAAAGTAATTCCTGCAATAACAGGTGCAACCAATCTTCCTGCAACCATATTAATCGCAATGATTGAACCTGCAGACAATTCTTCCATGAAAACTAATTGTACACCTGTAAAAATAATTGCAACAGTCATGACCTGCTGTAAGAATCCGTTGAATTCCGTGGACGTGCTGTTGACTTTATCTTTTTTGGATCGCACCCGAATTGAAGCAGCAGCCAGTTCACGCCAATGCTTTTTTTGTGTTTCTTCTTCTCCCAATTCCTTGAGCATATACATTCCACTCAATGTTTCACGAATCAGGCTATTTTTATGTCCCTCAATTCCGGAAAGATCTTCAGATATTTTTTTACCAATATTGTTAAATATTATTTTGTTAACTCCCATCAAAACCGCAAAACCAAGGACAATCATTCCCATCAACATATTGTAAGCAAATAAAACCGGAACATAGACCATAACTGCAGTCAAATCAAACATTCCATGAAACACCTTCTTGACTAAACTATTTCTTAAGGATGTTATTGCCTGCATCGAACGTCCAAATTTACCTATGTTTTCTCCTTGAACTGAAAGCAAAGGTAAGCCCAGTAATTTATCAAACACATCACCTGAAATTCTTGATTCTATCTTATCGCCAATAAAATTAAAAATGTACTCACGAATGTAACCCATCATGGAATTGAACATTAAGGCAACAATAACACCAACAGATAGCACATATAAAGTTGATTCAGCCTTATATCCCACAACTTTATCTAATGAAATCTGGATGAATATTATCGGAGTAAATGCCAATATATTAAGGAGAATGGAAAATATAAATGCGCAAATTAATACGTATCTGCAATTCCATAATTCTGGAAGGAACCATTTGACGTCAAAACTTCTATCTTTACTTTCTGTACCTCGAATTACATTTAAAGCAATAACTGTATTTTTCCACAGTTTTTCAAATTCACTTATTTCAATGTCCTGCTGTTTGCCTTCAGAATCAAGTGGATCTAGTATTTTAATAAAATAGTAATCGTCTTTCTTTTGAACATTTAATACTATTATCGAACCACCATTCTTTAACGGAACAGCGCAAGGTAAGACAAAATCTTTGCTCTTGAGATCATCAATGGAAATGTTGATCGCCTTTGCCTGTAGTTTCTTTTTGGCAAGAAAATCATTTAATTCTTTGATTGATTTTGGAGAAGCCTTTTCCGGAAAATGCTTTTCAATTTCTTCTCGATTTAGATAAACTCCGTGTCTCCGCGTTGTCAACGAGACGCAGTAAGCCAACCAGTGGTCAACAAGAATGTTATTTTCTTTCTTGCCAAACATCAGCAAATGTTAATTAAAGATTGAATAATTATTTATCAAAAAGAAAAAAGCTAGAGGAATATCTTTTGGCGAAATCAAGTTAACCTGTTTCGCTTTACATGTGAAGCGGTTTAAAAGTGGTACACTAAAATAACTTAGCGCACCACTTTTTAAATGCCGAAATTAACCTGCGTCATCAAATGTAGGTGCGGCTTCTTCTTCATCTTCAGGTTTCGGACCAGCGTCTGCCATTCCTTCAGATTGATCTCCACCCATTGGTGCTTCACTACCATCTTGTGAAGCAAGGCTGGCATCCATTGTGTCACCCATTGGATCATCGGTAGGTGGCATATCTTGTCCATCTCCAGCCATTGGATCACCACCAAGGGCGCCGTCAAGAGCATCCATACCTGCAGTCGCATCTGGTCCTGCATCTGGTGCTGGCCCCTCTATTCCAGTCATGTCGCCAGCAGCTCCAGTCATGTCTCCAGTTACTCCAGTCATATCGCCAGAAACTCCTGACACATCACCTTCGCAACCAGTCATGTCACCAGTACAACCAGACACGTCACCTGCTACGCCAGACATATCACCTTCGCAACCAGTCATGTCACCAGAACAATCAGATACGTCACCTGTTACTCCTGACATATCACCTTCGCAACCAGTCATGTCACCTGAGCAACCTGACATATCACCTTCACAACCGGTCATGTCACCAGAACAATCAGATACGTCACCTGTTACTCCTGACATATCACCTTCGCAACCAGTCATGTCGCCTGAGCATCCTGACATATCACCAGAACAATCAGATACATCTCCAGTTACATCAGTCATGTCACCTGAGCATCCGGACACGTCTCCTGACACTCCATCCATGTCACCATGCATTGGACCAATTCCTGGTTCACCATCCATCATTCCGGGAGCTGGTTCTCCAAAAGCTTCCATTGCATCTGGGGAATTAGCTATTTCTCCCATATCAGGAAGTGCTTCCATTCCAGGCAGATCAGTAGGAGGAGCTTCACCCGCTTCCCAAGTAGTAGTTGTTCCGTCTGGCTCTGTCCATGAACCTGAACCGTCGGCGCCCATTTCTCCAGAAACTCCGGAACCTTCTGGTCCTTGAAATGATGCCGAACCATCAGCGCCCATTTCACCCTGGGATCCGTCTGCTCCTTCAAAACTCATATTGCCTTCACCATCTGAAGAGAGTGTGTTACCGTCTACAGAAACTTCACCTGCAGGAGGTGGTCCTGTTGTTTCTACTTCTGCCATTTTTGTCTCCTATTTTAAGTTAATATTGAAAATATCTGTTTCCAGATACCTCGTTGGCACTTTCCACATCATCACCTCAAGATCAGATTTTTAAAACCTGTCCAAAGTTGAAGATCAGAAATATTTTAGAAGGGATAACGATTCCAAGTATTTTGATATCAATTCTACTCAGACATCCCCAACCAGCTCGTCACTTAAATCTCTTCCTACTAAATTTGACGAGAAATTACTCGCGTGCTGATAAGAGGCCATTTAATTTAATAACCTCAAGGAATGCAATATACTCTATTTTCATTAACTGTCAAATCGTAAATTAAGATAGTTTCCTAACAATTATTAATCAGCTAATTTGTAAAATAGAACGTTAAGACAATAGCAGTAATATTAAGCTTCTAACAAGATAATGAATTATCGAAAAAAGTGGGGATTCCGGAACTAGATAATGTCAAAAATACATATCCTCAAGCAGATCAGGGAAAGGTGTTTGAGAGGATCTACGTATTTTTGATTTAAGTGGAGAGAAAAATTCAGACTTTTTTGGAAACATAAACAAAAAGAGATTAAAACAGTCTACTTCCAATTAACCTGAATTCACTAACATTAGAATAATGAATAATGTTAGTGAATCATAGTAAAGTCATTTTGAAACAAGCTGGTTAATTTAGTATTTTAGGGGTTTCCAGATGATCCACCATTTCGTCAAGTGCTTTGGCAAAAACATGAGTTGCGTAATCAACCTTAGTTTCGTCATCGATCAAACGACTCTCTAATGAATCCATCAATTCCTTGATCGTTCTTGAGACTTGCCTCTCAAATTGATTACTAAGATCTACACCAACTGCATAGGTGAAATTTTCTATTTTTTCTTCTGTTTGTGTCATTTGTTCCCGCTTATCAAGTACTTGTTAAAGTAAAAAATCCACTGACCTGTTTGACTCTCAGAGTGATAACTCAAGAGATTTGCTGAAACTGAGGCTCAGGGTGTTAAATTTGCTTGAACTGAGAAGAGTACAAGAAACAACTCTCAATCTGCTCTGTATATCGGCAGTAACGCAGAAAAACTTGAGGAAATAAAAAAGAAAATTATTTTTATGATCAGCCAGTGTAATTACCACAAATTTTTAACTAAACAAATGCGAACTTCTTTTATTGCAATCACTAAACTATCAGCTGTTATCTTGTTTATTTTAACAACAGCAATTTCTGCTGAAGCGCAGGAATATGCGACCGACCGCTTGTTCATCAAAGAATACAGCAAAACAAAATGCCGTAGTCAGGTAGAAGGCAAGATTAAAAATTTAAAAATTAACCGNNTCATGACTCTTGAGCAGGAAGCATTGCTGAATCAAAATGTCTGGTCAAAGTTACGCTTGAAACTNCCACTCAGTCCNGGTGAAAAAGCACATCTGAGAAAGCTCAAAAANAAAGGTGTGTACAGCAACAAATTGAGCAGCAAAAATATCTGGGCCAGAAATGCCGCAAAATTCAAAGAACTTCGGCTTAAATGCAAATAAGCGGTTTTTGCTGATCTGACTTGCATTTCCCTCCGTTTCTCCTGAAAATGTTGACTTGATTATTTTTGTTTCATGGACAGTGAAACTATAATTTTTCATCATTTTTCAGACATTAATCCTCCTCTTTTTACACGTTTTTTAAGGAATTTTTTATGGCATTGCAAACGCCGCTGAGTTGGCTGCAAGATTTTGTTGAACTGAGCATGCCGCCAAGTGCGCTTGCTGAACGCCTCACCACCGCAGGTCTAGAGGTTGAATTAATTGAAAAAATTGGTGAAAACTGGGGCGAATATTGTGTTGTTGGACAGCTTGTTGAAATACGCAAACATCCAAACGCTGATGCCTTAAATTTAGTTGATGTAGATTTCGGTGCAGACAAACCGATTACACTCGTTACCGGTGCACCAAACATACAGGAAATGGCAGAAAATTTTCCGGAACCTGCACCAAAAGTTGCTCTTGCGCTTACAGGTGCAATGTTGGTGGACGCCTACCACGAAGATCATCCACTGAAAAAACTCAAACCTGCAAAAATCCGCGGGATTGCTTCTGAAGGAATGCTCTGCTCAGAGTTAGAATTAGGACTCAGTGAAGAACATGAAGGTATCCTGATTCTTCCTGAAGATGCACCGGTCGGCAAACTGTTGGAGGAATATTTAGGTGACACCACTCTGCACTTTGATATCAAAGGCGGGTTCAGCCATCTGCTTTCAATGTTAGGTGTGGCCCGTGAAGTTTCTGCACTGACCGGAAAGAAGTTAGTTAAAAGTATTTTACCGGATGTCGCAAAGCTAGAGGTAGTGACACAACCACCGTTTGTTGAATTGGAAATACAAGATCCAGATATCTGTCCACGCTATTCCGCGTTGTTAATCAGAAATGTTAAAATTGGTCCCTCACCGTTCTGGATGCAGCAGCGTCTGCTGCGGGTTGGAATGCGGCCAATCAACAACATTGTAGACATCACCAATTATGTGATGTTGGAACTGGGACAGCCATTACATGCTTTTGACCACGACAAACTGATTGAACGCTCCAAGGGGCAGACACCAAAAATAATCGTGCGGCGTGCCAAAAAAGGTGAAACTCTGCTCACACTGGACGATGTTGAACGAAAATTAGATGACGATATGCTCATGATTACAGACAATTCCGGACTGATCGCAATTGCCGGAGTCATGGGTGGAAGTGACTCGGAGGTCTCTGATACTACAACAAATATTTTGCTGGAATCCGCAAATTTTGAATTCCTTAATAACAGGCGCACCTCACAGGTGCTGAAATTAAGAACTGAGGCCAGCGAAAGATTCGGTAAACAGGTTGATCCGGAAGGCACATTACAGGCAGCCTTACGNGCNGCNNAATTGATGGTTGAACATGCTTCCGGAACTCTGGAGCCAATTGCCGGAGATTTGTATCCAGAGCCTCAAGAAATTATTTCCATAGAACTTGATCCAGCTTATGTGGAACATCTGCTGGGTATAAAAATCTCTACCGCACAAATTACGGAAATATTGACTTCACTGGAATTTAAAGTTTCAGGAGAAAACATTTTAAAGATTGAAGTCCCAAGCCACAGGATGGACATCAATATTCCTGCAGATTTAGTGGAAGAAATTGTCAGGATTTACGGATATGAAAATCTTCCGTCAACTTTGCTCAATGACGTTCTTCCTCCGCAGCACATTAATCAAAAACTGGACGCTACTGAACGAGTCCGGGATATCCTGGTAGCTTCCGGAATGGACGAGATTATCACCTATTCCATGATGAATCCCATGGACGAGGCACGTTTACGATTGGAAAAAGACATCGATCTGTCAAAATTTGTGCATTTGAACCCACTCTCCCAGGAAAGAAGTCACCTGCGCCGTTCACTTCTTCCAGGTGCATTAAGTACTGCCCGCGCTAATTTACGTTTTTTAGCTAAAGTGGTAACATTTGAAGTCGGAAGTGTGTTTCATCCTCATCAAGAAAACAAACTTCCGGATGAACCGCAGCGTCTATCTTTATTGATGAGCGGCAACCGTGAAACTCAATCATGGCTGGAGCAGTCAGAAGACAACTATGATTTTTTTGACCTGAAAGGTGTTTTGGAACAATTTTTAGGAGCATTGCATCTTGACGGAATTGAGTGGAAAAAGTCAAAGGAACTACCATGCCATCCCGGTCGTTGTGTACAGATATTGGTGAACGAAAATGTTTTAGGATTTGCAGGTGAACTACATCCAAAAATTCGCGCTTCCTTTGAACTTCCGGAACAAGCTGTTTGTATTGCAGAACTGGATTTGGATATGATCATTAAACTGGCGGTTGAAGATCACCAGATGGAATTTATTTCCAACTTCACACCAATTTTTGAAGATCTNGCATTTGTGATGGACGCAAGTTTACCNGTAGAAGCAGTTACNCCNTTAATTCTTCAAAGCGGAAAACCCTTACTACGCAAAGCAACTCTGTTTGATGTTTATGAAGGTGAACAGGTGGAAGAAGGGAAACGCAGTTTAGCATATTCCCTCACATTTCAGGCAACTGACAGGACACTTACGGATAAAGAGGTGGGGAAGGTGCGCAACAAAATTATCAAACGTCTGCAGCATGAATTTCAGGCAACTTTAAGAGCTTGAGGTCTTAGGCAATGAAAGCTTTACTTCACTTGTGGAAAGCCTTTGGCTTTAGCTTGCAAGGCTTACGTGATACATTGCATCATGAAATGGCTTTCCGGATTGAATTAACAGTGGCCGCAGTTTTAATCCCAACTGCTTTGCTTTTACCGGTTTCACTGATTTTCAGAATTATGTTAATCAGTTCAGTTATTTTGCTGTTAATAGTAGAATTGCTTAACACCGGAATTGAAGCAGTTGTGGATCGTATTTCAACAGAACATCATCCATTATCCGGAAGAGCCAAGGATGCAGGTAGCGCCGCGGTTTTTATGTCGGCAGTCAACATGGCAGTAGTCTGGTGTTTTATTTTGTTTGACTTAATTTTCAATAATTCATAGATTTGTGCAGATTAATTTAATATTTTACGCAGTACTCGAGGAAACAATTTCAGCAGAACCGCTGTTGCTTGAAGTAAAAAATGGAAGTACTGCCGAGGAGGTAGTAGCTTTTCTTTCAGAAAAATATCCTCAGGCGGCAGCTATTTTAAGGTCAACCAGATTAGCCCATCAAGATGAGTACGTCNGTAAAAAGTCGGTTCTCACAGATGGTGAGGAATATTGTTTGATCCCTCCGGTAAGTGGCGGGTAATTTTTTGTAAACTGTAGNAAATGATCATTGTTTACGAGCACCAGAATGTCAAAAATCACTAAAACTCAAATTACAGCAGGTGTATTCTGGCTTGAAGTTCCAGAGGCTGATTTATACGTCCTTTGCGGTTGTCCCGCTGACAGCGTCAAGCATTTGATGAAAGCCGGTAAAATTAACATTTTTGATCGAAATGTTGGTTCATTAGAACCTGGCTCCGGAGCTTTTCAACATCCTCACGGNTCNGTGACAAGTGAAACCGGACCAAATGCAATTCTTCTTTCCGATTTAAGCGTTCAAAACGGAGACTTTGCAAATTTAGCTGAGTTTCCGGTACTGCAGATGCTTTACCGTCAAGGCATGCTTTTGCCGAATCACCCCAACAATACTGGTGCAAAACCACTGCTCATAGGACGCAGGAACGTGGTGAATGCCCAAATGAAATACATCTACAGGGGTAACTACGGTTTGACGAGTTTGGAGGAAATTCTGGAGACAGGAGTATCTCAGGAACTTGCAGAAGAAATGATGCGGATAAAACTCTACTTTGCTTTTGGCGCAATTCGCTCAAGTACTGATCTGCTCGAAGCTAGAATTGTCGAAGAGAAACCTGTGGAAGTTCTAAATGGTGTAACGGTGCAAAGGAAAAGTGTGAATTGTTACGAATTCACTTATCAAGATGAAAGCGTAGAAATTAATCTAAATCTGGATAAAACTGAACGTTATGTGACACCTTACCAACTTGAGAACCATCATTTTAAACGTGAATATTTCTCTGTTGTTCATACAGGGGAAGGTGACGGCTGGGATATTGACCGTCCCTGCATGGCCAGTGTACTCAGTTTTCAGGGAAAAATTTATTTAATTGATGTTGGTCCAAACATCGCACACACGCTGAACTCAATTGGTGTTGACGTGAATGAGGTGGAAGGCATTTTTCACACACACGCCCATGATGACCATTTTGCAGGGCTGACTTCGCTCATACGTGCAAATCACCGCATCAAGTATTATACAACTCCGATTGTACGAGCATCAGTAACAAAAAAACTTTCTGCTCTGATGTCAATCAGTGAAAAAGCATTTGAAGATTTTTTTGAAGTTTGTGACTTAGAACTTGATGTCTGGAACAATATTGACGGTCTTGAAGTAAACCCAGTTTATTCTCCGCATCCTGTTGAAACAAATATTTTATTTTTCCGGACACTTTGGGAAGATGGTTATGCGACTTACGCTCATTTAGCAGACATTTCTTCTCACACTGTGTTGAAAAAGATGGTTGAAGAAAATCCGCAGCTACCAGGTCTCAGTGTTGAAACTCTGAAAAAAGTCTGGAAAGACTACCTCCATCCTGTAGATGTGAAAAAAATTGATATCGGCGGAGGCTTGATTCACGGTAAGGCAATTGATTTTAAGCATGATAAATCCGAAAAAATCATTTTGGCACATACCGCCCAAAAATTAACTCAGGAAGAAAAAATAATCGGCTGCGGAGTTAGTTTTGGAAGTACGGACACGCTAATAGAAGGACATGAGGATTATGCACTGGAATTTGGAGCGGACTATCTACGGGGATATTATCCAAACGTAGAGATTGGTGAAATTCACATGCTGCTCAATTGTGAACGCGAATCTATCAATGCCGGTACTATCCTGCTCCGGGATCAGGAAACACCGAAGCATGTCAGTTTGGTGCTGACAGGCGTAGCAGAGTTGCTTTCTCCACGTGATAAAACAAGTTATCCTTTATCAAGCGGAACTCTAATTGGCGACCTAGCAGTCATTTTTGGGCTGAAAAGTACAGGAACTTACCGCACCTTAAGTCATATTGAAACCCTCAAAATTCCAGCTGTTTTGTTCAATGAATTTGTAAAACGCAATCATCTGCTGGAGCAAATTCAAAAAACACAAGAGACTATTGAATTTTTACAGCAGACATGGTTATTTGGAGAATCTATTTCTTCGCCCATTCAAAGTCAGATTGCTCAAAGTATTACACTCACAAAATTCAAGAAAGGTGAAAAGATAGAATGCGATGGGCTGATGCTAGTAAAAAAAGGCAAAGTGGAACTCATCAGCCGTAGAGCCAATAAAAAAGAGAGTCAGCATGTAGTGGAAAAAGGTGATTTTTGGGGTGGCGAAAAATTGATCTCGAGTGATTCAAAATGCAGTAACGCCAGGGCAATCACTCAAGCCGAGATCTACAGCATAACAGATGTGGAAATCCTGCAGAATATTCCGATTATACGCTGGAAAATGCTGGAACAGACTGAAAGACGTGAGTAGCAGGCGAAAAGTTGCTGCTTCCTACAAACAGACAATTGAATCTGCACAGGCGCAGTTTTGCTGATCCGGTTNTTTNGAGAAGATATCNAAAAACANCCGGTTAATTATTTCCTTGTTTAACGACAGCATCTCCTCAATTTCTGCGAGTTGAATGGGACCACTTTCCATTCCGGTGGCCATATTAACCACAAACCCGACTGACGCATAACACATCCCAAGTTCTTTGGCCAAAACAACTTCCGGAACACTTGTCATACCAACAACGTCTGCCCCCCATTGTCTCATCATCTTTATTTCTGCTTCAGTTTCAAAGCGCGGACCTTCTGTGCAGATATATACCGCATCGCCTTTGAAAAGAACCTTATGCTGAATTGCTGCCTCTCCCAACTTTTGCCGTAAATTTCCGCAATACGGATCATCCATATTGACGTGCTTTGCTCCGTCGGAACCTCCTTCAAAAAATGTCAGCGGACGTTGTTTTGTCATGTCCAGAAAATCAGTGAGCAAAACCAGTGAGCCTGTGGGGAAGTCCGGATTTAAAGAACCAACAGCAGCAGTTGCGAAAATCTGCTTTACTCCAAGTTTTTGTAATGCTTTTAAATTTGCACGGTAATTGATGAGGTGGGGAGGGATTCCATGTTGCTTGCCATGACGTGCAAGGAACGCAATAGAGTTACCTTGAAATTCAGCAATATCTACTTCAATCTCACCAAATTCCGTTCGTACGGAAACCTTGTCCGAGGCAACACCGCTGTCATATACACCGGTACCGCCTATGATGGCGTATTGGATGGACTTCATGAAATCTGAACTGGATGGACTTTTAAACTTAAAACTCTTTAATTTGAACTACTAGCCAAAAAAATCGGAATCATGTGTTTGAATACGTTCTAAGGTACTACTCTCAGACTGGCAAGTTTCTTTGCCCATGACAGTAACACCAACAAGCCGTTCATAGCGGCTGACCAAAAATTTGGCCATTGCTTCATTGTGTTGACAACTTGAAATATCCATAATTTACCTGAGTAGTTAAAATATTCTTATATACTTTTTGTGTTTTGTTTAACTGCCTGTCACACATACACAAAATTGTTCAAAACTGGATATTATCCCAGTAAATCAAAATCATTTGTTTCGACGAGTTCCATAGTGTCCTCCGTCAGCCAAATATCACTGCCCAAAATCGGCTCACCAACTACTCTTTCAAAACGTCGAATTGAACCTCCGCAGCCCATGAATCTAGACATTGCCTCATTGATTTGATCGCGTGAAATACTCATCTCATCTCCTTCTATGTTATTGAAATATAAGCTAATCACCTGCATTTATTAACTGCTAAAAATGAGGTGTTATTTATAATTTTGCAATATACAGACCAGAAGAATTAATTTATAAATTTTGAGAAAAAATGATGAACCTGTAAAAGTCATGAAACCGTGTTATAACTTACAAAGCGAGAAATATTGTCTAAACTACAACTATAATATCATTAAGTTTTCTCCTTATAGTTGAAATGACAAATTGACGTTTAGATACTTTTTATCACTGCAGCAAATGTGAGAAACTTATATACGAGTCAGTATCACTCCAGCGGCGACCATCGCAACCGCGATTAGATGTTTTGCTGTAGTTTCCTCTTTCAGAATCCAGATGCTCATCAAAGCCGCAATTACCACACTGCTTTCCCTGATTGCCGATACCAGAGCAATAGGAGAATGCTGCATGGCCCAGACCACAATTCCATATGCAGAAACTGACAACATCCCTCCCGGTACAGCAAATTTCCAGTTTTGCCGGAGGGAACTCAGCAACGTCCGTTTACGCCGGTAAAGCGTAATTCCCAGCAAAGGCCAGCATTCCAATGCCATCAACCAAAGTACGTATGAAGCAGCGTTTCCGGAAAAACGAACTCCTAATCCATCTGTAAGTGTATAAGCGGCAATGAAACTTCCTGTGCCCAACGCGTAAAAAACAGGACGTAGAGTATGGCCAAAAAATATTTTTCCGCGAAACATCAGACTGAATATGCCCAGAGTGATCAGTCCAATAGCAAACATCATTTTTGTGCTAAGTCCTTCTCCAAGCCAAAACACAGAAACAAAACCTAATAAGAGCGGTGAGGTTCCCCTTGCAATTGGATATACTTGCCCCAGATCACCATAAATGTAGGCTTTAACCAGAAAAAGCTGGTAACCTAAATGCAGTATCACCGAAGCAAAAAGATAAGGCCAGCTTTCAGGATGTGGAATTGGCAGAAACGGTAGTGCAACAATGCCGATAACACCGCTGACAAGATCCAGTGTTGCCATTGTTACCAGACGATCTGGACTTTGTTTAACAAACAGATTCCAGCCGGCGTGCATTAAGGCGGAAAAAAGAACTAAAGATAGAACAAATAAGGACATGAAATGTTAATTTAACTTATACTGAGAGGGAAATCATATTTTGAAATAAGTGAAGGCTAAAGGCATAGCGATTGTATAACTTTCAGTTGCTGACTTTGGCTATTTCTGCATCCTGCTTTTCTACTTTCTAAAGCTGCATAACAATGAGAACATTTTTAGATAAATTACACGATCTTAAATTAAAAGAAGTTGCTCAACGCCNGAAAATAATTTCTGAAACAATTTTACGCTGCCAATCAGAAGCACTTGGAAAAGCAGCGGATTTTCGCAAAGCTTTATTAAGAGCACCAGAGGAGCCAATATCTTTGATTACAGAGGTTAAATCAAAAGCACCAGGACGCAGAAATGTAGAAAGTCTTGATCCGGAAGCAGTTGTGCGTGATTATGTAACAGGAGGCGCAAAAGCTATTTCTGTGCTTACTGATGAAAACTGGTTCGGAGGTTCTCTTGAAACACTCGAAATTGTGCGTGAGGCAACTGTTTTGCCTTTGTTGCATAAAGAGTTCATAATAACTCCTTACCAACTACTGGAGGGACGTGTACGCGGTGCGAGCGCGGCTTTAATTCTGGCTTATTATTTTCAGCAGGCAGAATTAGCTAAAATAATTGCTGAAGCAAAAACAATCGGACTGGAGGCAGTTGTGGAATGTTCGCTGGAGAATGAACTGCCAAGAGCACTTGCGGTTAATCCGGACATTTTAATGATCAACAATAGAGCAATTGCCGCGATTCCGGAAGAACCGATTAAAACATATGATNTTGGCAGTGTGGATGTAATTTCATCGTGGTGGGAACGTAATCCGGAATTAAGAAGTTGGAAAAAACAGCCCGGAAAACTTTTGATCAGCGCCAGTTGCGTCAATTCTCAGGAGGATATCATAAGTCTGCTGAAGATTCCCTGCGATGCCGCACTAATCGGTAATGCCGCAATGGTAGCACCGGATCGTGCTGGATTTATACGTTCACTCAGTAAAACAGCAAAAGAATATTTAAGTTCTTAAAGAAAATTCCATGAAAAAAACAACTAAATTAGATTTAAGCATTTTGGTGGTGGATGATGACGAAAATATCCGCATGGTTCTCCGTCAGACTCTGGAAAAAGCCGGCTATCACGTTAGCACTGCCAAAAGCGCAGAAGAGGCCTTGAACACACTGGAGCGCAGTTTTTTCAACGTTGTGATAACAGATATCATGATGGCAGAGATGAGCGGAGTGGAATTATTGATGCAGATCAAGGAAATGAATTCGCTGATGCAGATTTTCGTAATGACATCACACAGCACATTACCGCATGTTATCCAATGTATGCAGGGAGGTGCTTATGATTTTTTTGAAAAACCACTCAAAATTGAAGACATTCTAATTTCACTAGGAGAAGCAGCCCGCCGAGCAGCCCGCTGGAGTTCTCTTTACAGCCGCCACTCATTTTCTACTCAGAAAAAATAGGACGATTTATTTTCTAAAGCAGAGCAGTTGTAACTGAAACTAAA
>JGI26270J51728_1000396_pt1 | contig 21743 bp, 30 predicted proteins | sample SaaInlLV_10m_DNA_2_FD_51728 | JGI IMG/M metagenome (IMG submission 51728) | reverse complement strand
CATTCGCGCCATAAAATTTCCCTCTTTTTTTGATATATAGTTGCAACGTAATTTCTAAAATATCTAATTTCAATTTTTTAATTCATCATACTCCAATTGTATCTCCATAGATGGGGGGTATTTTTCAAATTTAGACCCTAACTACAAAATATTGCCTAATTCTCTACTCGTCAATAGTCTGTATTTTTTATTTTTGATGTCTTTTTTCTTTCAAATGGTGTGATTTTTTTGCTGTTTTTTGGACAAATTTGCGTTATTTTGGGGGGTTTAGCTTTTACGCCTAACTATCAAAGATCCCCTATCTCTTGATGGGCAACCTTGGTGGAATTACCCTTGCCTTTTGCCCCTAGTCATGAGTGTTCAACCCCCCACCAAAATGACCATTTCTCAAAATTTCATCTAGTGCCTAATTGGTCTTTTTCCTATAGGGGGTTTAACATCTAGGCATAATTCTAAAAAATGGCCATTTTTGACATTTTTTGNTTTTGGATTTATCAAAAAATCATTTTATTTTGTAATTCTTCAAATTAATGTAAAATAGATTTTTTATCATTACCTANTTGACATGTTGTTGAATTNTTTCTTTATGTGATGTATGTTTTGGATCAATACTCCTCTATTCTTTGAGATATTATTTGGTCTTCTGTATTGTTTACTATGATNTTTAGAGTTTTTTTAAAACGTCTTGAGCAAAAATCTTGAAGTTTTCTCATGTTTTTCTGATACACTATCTATTGCGTCAAACATTGCCTGTTGATTGATATTTTCTTTATCATCTAATACGACAAAAACTGAAATTTTTTGCTTTCCATCCTCTACAATTATTTTACTAATAGCTTCAATTGAATTACAAAATTCTAATATTTTATTTGCAAATTTTGCTTTTTCTTCTTCATTAAATCCACGGTATCTAATAATTTGATTATTTTTTAGAGGTATTTTGGCACCAATTACTAAAATTCCTTGCTGTGCTTTTGGTTCAAAAATATCAATTGGTATTCCATATGGCCCTGCATGTTTTACTAGAACTTGAAACGTATTTTCTGTGGATTTTACTCCTTCAAAAGACATACTTTCATGAATTAACCATCTTTCCACACTATCTCGCATTCTTGATGTTGCCATGATTAAACATTCTAAATCCGTCCTATATGACTCCATCAATGGAATTATTGGTCTNAATTTATAATGTTTCTAAATTCGAATTTAGAAATAATAGAAATTTACCCTTGGAAAACAAATTGAAAATATTTTAGATGTTCACATTAAATCCAGGATCCAATGTACTTACTTCTGCTGCAAGAACAATGTTAAGAATAACTCCAAGCACCATCATTATGATTCCAACATAGATGCAATTTTTTGCTTTATCTGAATCATCTTTTCTTATGATTATGTATGCTATAATTCCTCCAATCATTCCAAAAAATATTGGAAGCAAAAACCACATGTTACTTCTAGTTTTTTCTGGATATGACATGTTAGTTTACAATTATTTTGCTGTTATTACTTTTTTCTGTAATTGTGTAATTTCAATTTCTACTGTTTCTAAAGGATCTTCTACTTGATTACGCTTAATTGAGAACATTTTTGGTTTTTCAAAATCATCTGTACAATCTGGACATGCATAAACTAGTACTCTATGCTCGTTTGGTGCTTTTGGGTTAGATAGCCTTGGATAGTATACTAATCTAGCACTACAATCCACACAATATCTATTGGTTCTTCTAGTTCTAACCAATGTAAATCTCCTGCATTCTTCTTTGTATTAGATCGTCTATTAGATCTATGTTGTCTAATTGAGTACACCAATTACTAACAACCGATCAATATTTCTAAATTCGAATTTAGAAATAAATTTGATCTTATTTTGATATATTCATTCAAGTTTGTACGATTAATGTTTCAAAACTCGAATTTAGAAATAAAGAAGCGCCTCCCACCAGACTTGAACTGGTGACCAACCGGTTAACAGCCGGTTGCTCTACCACGCTGAGCTAGGGAGGCACAAAAGTTTACTTTCTCAAAAGTGATTTAATCTTTCCGCCTACTATGATTATAGTAAATTCATAAAACTAATTGTTGAATTTTGAAAAAAATTCTTTAATTTCTTTAGAGCGACTTTCAACTAACCCTACAATTTCTATGTGCTCTTCTCCTGTGGGGTCTCTTTTTTGTGAATATTGAAATGCACTAAGTATTGAACCTACTAACTCTCCTACAAAAAATCCNCATAGAAAATCACCTACATTTTCACAATCCCATATGTCTCCAACTGTTGGTGAAACCCCTGCAGACTTGTATGCTTCAAGAGTTTTGTCTATAAATTCAGTTGTTGTTTTTACAAATTCAGGATCGATGTTCATTATCTAATTTGAATATCTTATTTTTCTAAACCTTTTTTCTTATCAAACACATAGATACCATCTAAGAATACTCTGTGATCTTTGTTTTTTACCTTGGTTTTTAATTCAATATTTGCTGCAGTTTGTGTAATGTCTGTCCAAACTTCTCCNGTTAAGATTACATCTTCACCTTTTGGAGTGACTTTAGTATTACCNACAATGTTTGTAATTCTTGGTGCACGTTCACCTTGAAAGTTTTCAATTATGATATTTTTATTATCTACTTTTACTGTAATTGGAAAGTGTGCAAACACAACTTTCATTTTAATCGTATATCCTTTGATTAATCCTTCACAAATATTTCTAATAATTGATCTTGCTGTGTGCAAAATTGCATAGTCTCTTTTTTTAAAATCAATTGTTTTTAGTAATAATTTGTTTTCNGCAATTTCAATATTTATTGGAATTGTTCTGAAACTTTTGTGTGTTTTACCTAAAGGACCTACAAATGTTANCATGTGTTTCTTTTGAGTTACTGTAACTCCTTCTGGAATTACTACTTCGTCTTGGAATTTTTCAGTTTCACTAATAGACATATCCAATCAAAAATCCTCCAATTCCTTTTTCTACTGCTTCATGATGAGACATTACCCCTTGATTTGTTGTTACAATGAGCATTCCTCTATTGTAAGCTGGTAAGTATTGTTGTTCCCAACTATTGTATTCATCACTTTTTACTTTAAATCTTGGTGAAATTGCACCACATTTTGTTATTTTTGCTAATAATTCAATTTTGAATTTTCCNCCTCGTTTATCATCTATGTGNTCAAATTCTCCAACATATCCATCTTTTTGAAGTGTTTTGAGAACTTCAACACCTAATTTTGAAGTTGGAAGGACTAAACAATTATTGTTTCTTCTTGCTTCATTATTGTAAAGTGTAACGAACAAATTTGCTAAAATATTAGTTGCTGGCATCTATATCACCGATTTTTCCTGAACCCTAAAGATGTTGCTACTTCTCTAAAACATCGTCTACATAACATCAAGTCATATTTTTGAATAACAGCTGTATAATCTCCNCATCTTTTACACCATCTGGAACCTCTTCCAAAATCATGTTTCTTTCTTCCAGTGGCTTCGTAGGATCTATCTTTAGGCATTATGCTATTGTAACTCCGTATTCTTTAACAAGATAATCTTTTGCTTCTTGGTTTGTAATAATATGTGTTTTTCCTACACTTGCTTTGTGTTTNCTTCTTTTACGTATTGAATATCCTGGTCTAGTTAATGTAACTGATATTCCTAAACCCAAAATTCCTATTTGTGGATCATATTTTACCTCTGGAATATCTATGTGCTCATTAATTCCAAATGAATAATTACCAAAATTATCAAATGCTTTACCGTTAACTGTATTTCCTTTAGCTTCTAACAATCTTTTCAATAATGCCACTGCATCATCTCCTCTGATTGTTACTGCAACACCNATTGGTTCTCCTTTTCTAACTCCCCACTCTCTTTGAGTTTCTTTTGCATTACGTGTTGATGGTTTTTTACCTGAAATTTGTTCAAGTGCTCTTCGTGCAACATCTATGATGTCTCCTGATTTACCGACACCCATGTTTAGTACTACTTTCTCTAAAGATATTTTTCTCATTGGGGATTCTGTTACTTGGGACATATTATCACTTTAATTGAATTACAGGCTCCTCTTTACCTATTGGCATTATAATATCAGATGGGATTTCAATTTTTTTATCACCTAAACTTAGAATAACTCTTTTTGGAAGGATGAATGTGCCTTCTTCTACTGTTTCAATTTTACCTATTTGTCCTGCATTAATTCCACGTGTAACTAACCCTTGACAACCTGCTTCTAATTTTATAACTTCTAAAATTTTCTGGTCTGGAATTTGCATTATGCATGTATCTCCAATACTTGCTTTAACTTCTGCAAGTGTTGAGCGACCATCATGAAATCCTGTTTGTGTTGTTTCTTTATTGATTGATGTTTTAGTTACAACTCTAACAAGTTTTTTGGATTTTTCTGATTCGTTAATTTTAATTGGTTTGAGAATTTTTCCTTCAGTTGGAACTAGACGATAAATATCTGGTACATTTTCTAGTTCTACTACATCCATTAATCCTATTGCNTGATGAAGTGATTTTCTAACTACTCCATCAACTTTTACTTTTCCTGCATATATTGAGGCTTTAGCTTCTCTTAGACTTGAAACTATTTTTAATGTGTCTCTAAGGAATACTGCAGTTGGTATTGCATTGTTCTTTTTATGCGGACCTGGTTTTACTGTAATTACAAATCGTTTATCTTTTCTAGTGATTCCCCAAAACTGTGGAGCCATTTGTCGTTTGAGTTTTTTACTACCTGCAATACTTACCATTAATTTTCATCTTCCTTTTTTTCAACTTTATTTGCTACTTTTGTTTCTTTACTATTTTCTTTTACATCTGTTTCTTTTGGTTGCTTTGTTGGATCTTTACCTTCTAGTTTTGCCATTCTCCATTTGTCACTTGAATTTAATGATGTGATAACTAAATTGGATGTGTGAATGTATACGTCGAATTTATCTCCCTTTGTTTTTTCTTTTTTAACTCCATCTATTGCAACATTTGATTTTGCTGTATTAATTTTTGAAATCTTTCCATCTACTCCTTTGAATTCCCCTCTTAGAATACTCACACTATCACCTTCAATTACTCTTGCACTTTTTTTACCGTATTTTTTTTGCAAGTCTTTTGATAATGCACTTCCTAATTGTTTACTTTTTGTTTGGAGAGTTGCTTGAAATAACATTCGATTACGCATTTTAGTTGGTTTTACCATTTTATCATATCACCGTTGATGCTAAGTTAGCTACTCTTGGCCATTTTTCTGAAGCTTCTGCTGCTACTGGTCCTTTGATGTCAGTTCCTTTTGTTTCTCCTTCTGGAGTGATTAACACTGCTGCATTATCTTCAAAACAAACTCTGACGCCATTTAATCTACGAACTGCATATTTTTGTCTAACAATTACTGCGCCGTAAACTTGTTTTCTTAATTCTGCTGGACCTTTTTTAACTACAACATTACAATAATCACCTACAGCTGCTGCTGGAAGTCTTGATGCTCTTGTTTTGTGTCTTGGAACATTGATTACTTCTAAAATCTTAGCACCTGAATTATCTGCACAGGCAATGTTGGCACCTACTGGAATTGATCTTGTGACATATGGGCGGAATCTTCTACACCTTTTCCTGCTTGTTTTGCCATTATGATCTTACCTCAATTACTACATATGAAACTGACTTTGATATTGGTCTGCATTCTGCAGTTAACACATGATCACCTGATGTAACATCAATACATCTTGGAACGTGGGCATGAATTATGCTTTTACCTCTTGCATATCTCTTAAACTTGCTAAAGTAGATTGGTTCATCTTTTGTTAATGTAATTGTTTGTTTTGCTTTATCTCCTGTAACTTTACCATCAAATAATTTTCCTCTAATAGATAACCCTCCGTGGAATGGACAATTTTTATCATCACATTCTCTTTTTGGCTCATTTACTTTTACTCCAATATTTTTAGTCATGCTTTTGCTCCTATTCTTTCAAATGGTCTTTTTGCAATTTTTGAACCATTTACTGTGGTACTTTGTCCTGAAATTGAAAATTTCCAATCACTTGTAGATTTTGCAATATTTTTAATTCCTTTTTTAGTATTAATTGTAAACATTGATTTTGTTTCATTTATGATTGTCCCATTTAATCCTATAACTTGTTGATTACTTGATTTGACAATTTGTGTGTCTAATCCTATGAATTCATGTCTTGTTATTGTATCTGCAGTAATCATTTCTCTTTCTCCATTTCATTTAATCTAGTTAACATCCTTGCAATGTTGTGGCGTATTGGTTTTAGTTTACCGCTTTCTTTTCGTAATGTTCCTTTAGAAGAATCTACTCTAAGTTTTGCCAATTCTGTTCTACTTTCTAAAATTTTACTTTTAAGATCTTTTTCGTTAAATTCCTTTATTGTCTTCATACGTAATTTACTCATTTCATATCTCCCTCTTCTTCTTCCATTGTTGTTATTGTTTTCATTTTTTCTGCTTCATTTGCAATTTGTTCTGATTCTGATTTTGCTTTATTTGAATCCCCTTCAACTTTAACAACTTCAACTTTGATATCTCCTTCAACTTTAACTTCTTCAACTTTTTTAGCAGGCTTTTCTTTTTGTGCTTTTACCTTTTCTTTCTTTAATTCAAATTCTGGAATTAATTTTTCTTTAATTGCAATTCTAATTCTAATTCCGATTAAACCCATTGCAGTTTTTACATGTGCAATATCTTCATCAACTATTACTTCTGCATGATGTCCTGCTCTTGGTAAAATACCTGCTATGTGTTTTTCAAATGCTGAACGGTCACCTCTAAGTTTTCCTGAAATTGTAATTTGAACGCCCATTGCACCACTTTCCATAATTTGTTTCATTGTCCACATGGTTGCTCTTCTGAATGCTGTTCCTCTTTCTAAATGGGAGGCCATTCTAGTACACATTACACTTGGTGATAAATCTGGTTTTTCAATTTCATTAACTGATATTTGTGGATTTTTTAATCCAAAGTCTTTTTCGAGTCTTTCTGTAAGTTCTCTAATTCCTGAACCTTTTCTTCCTATGACAATTCCAGGTCTTGTAACGTGTAGTGCTACTCTTGTACCTGTAGGTGTTTTTGATATTTCTGCATGAGAAAATCCTGCATCTTTAATTTGTTTTCTCAAATAATCTTTTAACAACATCATGTTGTAATTGTCTCTGATAACATTTTTGACTGCTGACATTTCTAAAGCTCCTGAGCCACCAACTCTACATGTGTTAAAACATTATTTTTTGCAGTTGCTCTGCCCATTGCTCTTGGAGTGAATCTTTTAACAACAACACCTTTGTGTACTGTTGCGTTTACAATTCTTAATCTATCTAAATCCATTCCTTTGTATTCTGCATTTGATTCTAAATTATCTAATACTTTGATGAATTCTTTTGCAGTTTTTTGTGGATATCTTCCGGACATCATTCCAGGATCTGCTCTGTGTGCTACTTGATTTTTATATCTTCTAAATGCAACAGCTCTTTTTTTGTTAATAACATCTTGTAAGAAATCTCTTGCTTTTTCAATTGTTAGTCCTTTTATTGAAACTGCAACTTCACGAGCATGTTTGTGAGAAATGTCTTTTTCTCTTAATGATGATCTAACGTGTCTAGTTGCATCATAATTTTGGAAAGCATAATCGAATCTACCCATAATAATCACTTTAATGGTACGTACAGACTGGATCTTGATGCACCTACACCTGGTGCTCCATGTTGTACCTTCTTGTTTGTTATGACATATTCTCCCAAATAATGACCAATCATTTCTGTTGTAATGTTGACTGGACGAAATTCTTTTCCTGAAAAAACATTTACTGTAACGCCTACCATGTATGGTAAAATAATTAAATCCCTTAGGTGAGTTTTGATAGGATTTTTTGATTTACCTGCTTTTGAAGATTTTATTTCTTCAATTAATTTTCTTTTTCCATCTGTAATTCCTCTTGTAAGTGATCTTCTTTGTCTTGAATTAAATAATGTAAATAATTTTTCTAAAGATGTATTTTCTAGATCTTCTTTGCTAAGTCCTCTGTATAAAAATTCTTTAACCATTTCTTCTCTCCATTGCTAACATCATTCGAGTTTTACCGTCCATATTAGAGCATTCCTATCTTGGTTGCTAGATCTCTAGCTTTTTCAGTACTTTCAAATTGAACAAATGCTTTTTTACCATAAATTGTTCTTGCAGTGTTTACTTTGATTACTTTTTGTTTGTAAAGTATTTTTACTGCTTCTGCAATGTCTGGTTTCTTTGCAGATAATTCTACGATAAAACAAATTTTATTTTCATTTTCAATCATGGCAAATGTCTTTTCTGTAATGTATGGTTTGACAATTATTTTCATTGCTTGTTCTACATTCATTGTGTTTTCACCATTAATTCTATGTGTGCTGATTTAATTTTTGCAATTTCTTCTATTGCTGATTTTGAATACACTGTTAATCTAATTGGGTGTGAACCTGGAGCCAAATCTAAGACACTCAAATCTTTTACACTTTTAACATCTACACCTGGTAATGCGCCAATTGCTTTTGACATGTTTGAAGAATCTTTAGTTACAAATAATACACTTGTTCCAACTTTTTTACTTCTTCCTCTAAGTCTTGATTGTCCAGATCGTACTTTTCTTGTTTCTAATCTATTGACATCTTGTGTTAGTTTTAATGAATCTAGTATTTTTGTTACTTCATTTGTTTTAGAAACTGCTTCAATATCATCTGAAATAATGATCGGGAATGTTTCTATTCCTTCAATTTTATGTCCTCTTGCACCTACAAGATCTTTTGAACCTGTAGCTGCAATTGCTGAACATAATGCTAGTTTATTTTCTTTTTTGTTTAATTTTTTGTAAATTACTTTTCCTACTATTGGTGGATGTGCTTGTCTTCCTCCTCTTGTAGATGCTACTTCAGCTCCTTGACCTTGTCTTCCACCGCCACCACCTTGTGCTCTGGCCACACGAGATACACCTTGACCTGTTGGTGGATCATTTGAATCGGCTACAACATCTTGTCCTGCACTTGGATGTCTTCCTTGTGGTTGGAATTTGTGTGATGTAAGGTTAGTGAAAGCTTTGTGAATTAATTCTCTTCTGAATGGTGTGGAGAAAATTATTGGTAATTCTACTTCTCCATCTTTTGTTCCAGTTGTTGTATAAGTTGTAATTTTCATTATATTACTACCTCCAAAATGTTTGGCTTGTTAACCTTAGCTGGTGCATTTCTAATTTGACTTCTCATTTTGATTAATCTTCTATATGTTCCTGGAACAGAACCTTTCAAAATAATAAAATCTCCTTTAACTAAACCAAAGTGTTTGTATCCTCCATCTGGATTAATTTTTAATTTATCGTTATCTGCATTACCCATTACCAATATTCTTTTATCATATTCTACTCTTTGATGGAAACCTGTTTGTCCTGCTCTTGGAACTGTGTACATGACACTTTGTGGGGAAATAGGACCTAATGAACCAACTTCTCTAACTGTCTTTCTAGATTTGTGTTGTTTCTTTTTTACATTCCATCTTCTCATTACACCTTGCCATCCATGACCTTTTGTAATTGCTGCAACATCTACTGTTGCACCAGTTTCAAAAATTTGATCAATTTTAATTTCTTTTCCTAATGATTCTTTAACATGTTCAAATTGTTTTTTAATATCTCCTCCACTAACCATTGCTTCAAAAACATATGGTTTTTTCATTTCAAGACCTGCTGCTCTTGGAGATACTGCAACTATTGCAAAAATTTCTTTAATATTCTTTAATCTTTTTTCTGCATTATCTAATGCACCTTCTTTATTTTTAAATGTCATTTCTTTTGAAATATATTTTGGAATGTCTTCTGCATACACATCAAACTCTGCATGCATTCCATCATGATCTTTTGAATAACCTCTAATTCCTAAAATTAACACTGGTGGAGTTACTAGTACTGTTCCTAAACTAACTAATTGTTTTCCTGCATTTGGAACTTTTTCACGATCATCAATACTTACTACTTGAACACAACCTGCTTTAAAACCACAGTGTGCTAAAATTTTTGGTTCATCTGTTGCAGATCTACTTGGCCAAGCTCTAATTCTTGCTTCCATAGTTTTTGCGCGAACTCTACGTGAATACGCTAAACTTCCTCTACGTGGTGAATGTCGTTTTCGAGCTCCCATTGTTAAATCGTCTCTTGAATTCCCTCTATTAAACCCTATTAGTTATCGTTAACCAACTAAAATATTTTGGTTAACGATGATTGTTGTAATTGATATTATTTTAGAACATCAGAGATCATATTCCAAATTGTTATTGATCCTATTACTATTCCCATAACTCCAATACCTATTGCAAACAACAAAAAATTTTTTCTTTCTGCCATGTTGTGAATTACTTTGATGCGTTAATTATTGCTAATGTTCCAAGCAGTGCTTCTTCAAGACGTACTGTTTCAGTTGCTTGGTTTGGAAAGAAATTTAGTGATTTAGCATTTTGTACTTTATTCATTCTACCGCCAATAATTTCATGAACTCCTTTTTCAGGAGATCCAAAAACAACCAATAATGATTCATCTGATTTTGTATATTTTTCTAGTTGTTCTTTTGTAACTGTTTTACCTTTTCTTGATGTGATGATTACATTCCCTTTCCATTCTGATAATAATGAAAATAAATTAGATCTTTCTTTTACATCATACCCCCAATAGACTTTAGATTCTGGTTTTTCTATTTCTTTAACTGATAACCTTGGATACCCTTCTTTGAATTGAATTGTTATTCTTTTACCTGTTGATGTTTTACCATAAAATTGAATTAGTTGATTAATTCCAACATCTACAAATTTTTTACCCTTTACTGTTACTATGACTCCTTCTCTAATGTCTCCTGCAACTATTTTTTTTGCATTTGTTGGTGTAACGTGACTTGGAATTTTTAATGGTTGTAATACTCCTGCAAATTTTAGATCATTTACTTTTTGAAATAACCTTCTTCTTAGAAATTGTGGTGTTTCTAGATATTTTAAAATCATAGATATGAAATTTCCATCTGAACCATTATTGCCTTCTTGGTACACATAGATTGTTTCTATTTTAAAAATAGCACATGCTCTGGCTAAAACTGAGATTTTTCGTGTTTTATCTATTTTTAATGATTCATCTTGTAATGAAGATGTGGGAATTGCAACAGATATTTTCAATGTAATCTAATCTCACTAGTGTCTATAATTTGTTAATTTTTATCGTGTGGATATTTTTCTTTTGCAGAATTTGCATAACTAGCAATTTGTTCATCTGAAACTAATTCGTATAACCCACCTTCTGTTTTAATATGTGCCATTCTGATGTGGCCAGTTCCTTCTTTATCTTCACTTGATAGATAAATTCCTGCTGCTGCTAATGTTGATGCTTCTTCTAATGTTAGATCTTCTTTGTATGTTTTTTCTAAAAAGTCTGTTACACTATCTGAACCTGAACCAATTGCTATTGCATCATATGAGATGTATGTTCCACTTGGATCTGTAAGATATAGTTGTGATGTGTTATTTACAACTCCTCCTAAAATTAGAGCAACACCATATGGTCTTACTCCTGCATACTGTGTATATTGTTGACATTGATCAGCTAAATGTTTAGCAATTGTTTCAACCTCTACTGCTTCATCATAAATCATTTTATTACTTTGAGAAAAGAATCTTGCATTATCTACTTGACTTCTTGCATCTGGAATGTATCCTGCTGCTGCAACTCCTACATGATCATCAATTTGAAAAATCTTTTGAGCCGTTTCATTAATTTGTAATTTTCTTGGTTTTTCTTCTACTGCAATGACAATTCCATCTTTGCATTTTACTCCTAATGCAATTGTTCCTCTTCTTACCGTTTCAATTGCATACTCTACTTGGTATAGTCTACCATCTGGTGAAAATACAGTAATTGCTCGATCATAACCTTGTTGTGCAGGAAGCATTTAAAAAAATTCCGTGAAGGATTAATTTAAGTCTAGCCAATCACATCTGCCATGAGATATGAAATTGAATTTTCTGGACATGAGAATATTAGATCAAACCACCAAAAAACAATAGAGATTACAAAAGAATCTCATCTAACGCCTAGAGGTGATTGTATTGTTGGTGTTAATGCAAGTTCCTCTTGTGCAGATTTACCTGATGAATTAAAAAATAAATTAAAAAATTCTGATACTAAAGTTTGTTTTATAATTAGAGTGGGTGCTGATGAATTTACTTTGGAAGGAAAAGGTCATCCTGATTTAGTTCTAAGTCATACTCAAGATATTGTATTAAGAAAAAGTGATTTTACTTGTCCTAGAACATTATCTGTAAAATGTGATAAAGCATCCGATATGGTGCCTAGANAAATGGTTTCTCAGTTACAAAATCCAAAAACAAAAGGATCATTCATTATCGTTGTTGATTAAAAACTGTCACAACTTTATACTGCTATTTCTAATTATTTTCTTATGGGACTAAAAACAAAGATTTTCATTTTAATTCCATTGGCAACTTTTGCATCTATAATTTTTGGATTTGGAATGTACAATACATTATGTAAAAATGCAAATATTCCTTTAGGATGTTAGCTGATTTTTAATTATTCGTCATCTGTTTCGTTTGCTTTTTCACGTACTTTTTTCATTATACAAAATTTAGCAAGAGTTTTCTTTAAATTCATAATTATAATTTACTTGNATAGTATTTAATTCTAGTTTTTATGCCTAATTCTAATTTATTTTTTTATTATTTTTAATTTTAGGAATTTTTTGGCTTTGAATTTTTAAATTTTGATTGATTGTTTCTAACAAAGTTAGTGTTTTTGGATATTTTGTATTTTCTATTAGATCTTGTTGAATTATTGAAAGGTAATATCTTAATTCTTTAAGAATACGTTTTCTTTTATTTTTTGAAACAGTCTGATTTTTTAAATCTCCTAAATTTGCTGAAATGTCACACAATTTGATTAGTTTTGCATCTATTTCAGATTCTTTTAGTTTTATTCCATATTCTCTTTGCCTTTGTTTTTTTGACAATGTTTTCTTTTTTGTTAATGTTAATGATGAATCATCATCTACATCTATTACAAATTTAATTTTTGTTAATGATAATGTTAATACTGCAATTTTTCTCCCAAATTTTTCAAATAATTCATCAAAACTAGTATCTGTATGTTCTAAAATATCGTGCAACCAGCCTGCGCATAGTACTTCTTCATCACTTATTCCTAAACTTTTGAGCCTACTAACTACATCTTCTAAATGCTTTGAATATGTAACGCCACTTTTTTTTAACTTACCTGAGTGTTTTGATTTTGCAAATAATTCTGCATTTTTTAATAAACTCATTTTTTATCTCTTTTAAAAATAGAAAAAAAATCTAACGCTTCTTTTTTTGAGAGTTTTTTATTTTTAGTTTGACAATAATTTGTCGTAAATGTACATTTTGGACACCCTCCCCATTCTTCTCCTTGCAAAATCCTTTTCTTTTGCTTTTCATCTGTGGGACAATCACATTCATTTACTAAATCAAAACAGGTATCCATAANACTTTCAAAATTATCATAGATTATTTTACTACATCCGTTATAGCCATCAGATGTATTGTCAAACAAATGAATTACCCCATCTTCATAGTACGCATCAATATCATTTGATTCTGACTTTGTTAAAATTTTACTTGCGTTAACTAGAACATGAGTGATTGTATGGATTTTTGAATCTGATGTCATGGGACTTTTTCCATCTGTTTTGATTTTTGCTGTAAACTCTGATGGAATTAAAATACTTGTACAATAATGCTTTGAATTCCAACTAAAATTATTCCATGTTGGTATTGAATCTCCGTTAAACGTTTCAAATTTATCTGCTGAATCGTTATAATTTCCTTTTAGGTACCCTGTGATTATTTTATTCATATCAATTAATCCATAACGCAAAGAAATTTTTTTAGATTTAGAATTAATTTCTTTTTTAATAGAATTTTTTTCAGATATTTGAGTTAGTGATGTTTTCACAATTGGTATTGTTCGTTTTTGTATTTCATTGGATTTTTTCAAATACGCATTTGCTCCATTTTGAGTTTTAACAATTGATTCCACTTGAAAATTTTGTTTGTTAAAATGATAAATTGCATTTTGATGTAATTGATAATACCCTGCAGGCACATCTCTAGTGCCTATTTTTTTAGAATCATAAAAAATTGTAATTTCTCCTGATGCTCCTCTTAAATTAACACTATTTGCAAAATCAAAAAATTTTGATTTATCTGATTCAATTGCAGCATGTTTTTCCATACCTATTGAAACAATGTGTTTTTCTGAAATAATGGAATTGTTTTTATTAATTTCAATAATGTGATTTTGATTTAGATATGCTGGAATGTTACGTGCAAAATAATGGCATGTTGCATCTTCTGGATCAAATACACAAATTGCATATGATTTTTGCCCTTTTCTTCCTGCTCTGCCAATTCTTTGAATAAATGAATCATATTCATTTTTGAATGCAGAAATTACTACATCTACATTACCGATATCAATTCCAAGTTCTAATGTGGGTGTACATGAAAGTATGTCTAATTCTCCTTCTTTCATTTGTAATTCATACAATTTTCTATCTTTTTGATCAAGACCTCCTCGATGAATTTGAATTCTGATTCCATCATTATTTCCCTCTACATTTGATGCTAAAAATTCTGCATCATTGTGTGTATTACTAAATACTAATTGTTTTGAATTATTCTTAAAACATATTGATGATATCATTTCCATTGTAGTTCTTTGTCCAAATTTTCTTGGCATGATAAAAAATTGATGCATGTTTTGTTTTCTTCTAAACTTACTATTGATATGCGAAAATGATTTTTCTGGTAGATCAAACATGTTTGAAAAAAACTCTTTGGAATTATCTAATGTTGCAGACGAACCTATTACTTGAAATTTTTTCATATAATTCTTCATTCGTTTTAAAACATAGTATACGTTGGAACCATGAAAACTTGTATAGGAATGTGCTTCATCCATTACTATTATTTTTGCATTTTTAAATAATTGATTCCATTTTTTATCTTGTAAAATTAAATGATAATTGATAAAATCAAAATTTGTTGCAAGAATGATTGCTTTTTTGTTTGATTCTAAAATTATATTGTCTTTGTATTTGGAACTTTGTCCTCCATGAATAGAATATGCTGTAACAATTTCTTCTAATTTACATTTTTCAATTAAATTTGAAATTTTTGATATTTGATCATCAATTAATGCATTTAATGGATAAATTAACAACACAAAAACTCCATTAGTTGGATTTTCAAACATTTTTTGTAAAATGGGTATTGTAAATGCCTCTGTTTTTCCTGAACCTGTTGGAGCTGAAATTATTGAATTATTTCCTTTTAAAATTGATCTAATTGATTCTTCTTGAAATGGTAAAACTCCTGTAAATCCATATTTTTTTAACCCTTCNATAATATTTTCTGATAAAACATCTTTTAGGTTTTCTATCGGAATTTTTTCAGGTTCTAATGCCATTAACTTTTCATAATGAATTATTGCCAATGTTTGATTTTTGTGACCATTAACTAATTCTCGAATTATCGTATCGTTATCCATTTCTAACTTTGGAATTTTTTCAATATCAAACAGAATACTTTCTGGAATTACTATTTTTGATTCTACTGTGCTTATTTGTGATGTTTTCTTTTTCACTATATTTTTTATTTCATCTGGAAAATACGTGCCTGAACTTTCTGGTCCATTACAACTATGTGGTTCATCTGTTCTTGCATCTAGTGGAATAAATTTTCCATTAACTGACTTGAACTCTTCATCCCAATAAATCTCGGATCCACATCCTTTTGAACACTGTTTTGTTCTTCCTGAATAATTCATTCCGTAAGTTGGTTTTTTTGGTGTTATTTTTTCGGGATTACATTTAGGACATACCCATGGAGCACCTACATCTTTATGATTTTGTGAAAGTTTTGTATCGCAATTACTACAGAACTTCATCTGTTTTGGTTTAATTTTTTTTTCTCATAAAAGGATTTTTTAATAAATTGGAATTATTGTTAATTGATTACGAGCTATTGGTTTGTATGAATTAAAAAGACAATATTATCTTCAGTATCACTATTATCAAATTATGAAAAGTCAAAAAGAATTAAGATCATTAAAAATTGAATTGATAAAATCTATGAATGGATCAAATAACCCCTATTTTGGATTATCTTTGGAAACTTTAGTTGATGATCGTTAATTTTACACATAAAATAATATAAAAATACCTGTCAACTTTATCTAATTATTTTTATTTCATACCTTGTTTTGTTGTTATTATTTTTTGGATGCAAAAATGCTTAACTAAATAAGTTTAAAAAATATCTACAATGATCATGATTCAAACTGATGATGATTTTAAATTAATTTTAAAAACATTTGAAAATAATCAAAAAATAATATTAACTGAAATCAAAAAGTTACCTTATAGAATTAGAACTGAATCTCGGACAAGGTCTAGAGCAGGTTCTTACAAATTAACTCCACGTGTAAAGGATTTGTTTAAACTTATTCAGACCGAAATTGATAGAGCAATTACCCTTTTATCAAAATTAAATGATCAAGAATCATTAAAATTAATTTCTCATATAACTACAACCAAAAGATCACAATTAATCTTAACAATGATGGATACTATATTCACAGCATTAGATAAATTTGATGATCAAGAAATAATTTTAGAGTATTTTCATATATCTACTCAAAAATTATCTGAATTTATTCTTGAAGAAGATTAGAGAAATTATTAAGCTATGATGTTTTATGAATTTCATGACAAAATTTAGTATTGAACTTTCGATTTCAAATAAACCTACAGATCTTGAATTAAAGAAATTAAAAGAATATTTTAAAGAAATGCCTGTCAACGAAATTATTTCTGGACTTAAATTTGCAAAAAGTAGATGGACTGCAAAAGATGCGGGAGTTTTAAAAGTTGGTCGTAAAAGTATTGTTCAAAAAGAAGTTCATTCTGTTACCACTGAACAAGCTCAATGGCGATTAAAAAATTGGAAAATGATGATCTCTAATTATAGACGACGAGGATATAGTTACCCTACAATTTCTAGAATCAAAAAAATTTTAATCCAAAAGAGTAAGAAAAAATCAAAGTAATTTAGAACTATTGTCTAATTTCTAAATAAAAATATCTGATTTTCTTTCAGTTACTTGTTGTTTTAGTTCAGATGGAACCTCTGGAATTGATGATTTTGTTTGTCCAGCAATTACACTGTGTGCTTCTTCTAAAATTGCAAGTGTATCTTCATTTGTTTCAGTACCTGCACTAAAGTTATCTTGCATTCCTACTGATGATCCTGACATTACATCCCCTAGGATTTGAGATAAATCTTGCATTGAAGCATTTGCTTCTGGCATGATTCCACTTAGTGATGGACTTAACCCTTTGATAATTGACATACATGGACTTAATGTTACAACAACATCTCCAAGTTCTGAAACTGTATCTAATCTAAGTTTAACTTGCTCCATGGATAATTTTGCTCCTCCTACCATGTTTTTCATTTTTCTAACTTGAGTTAATTCTCCTGCATATGCTTGTGCATAAGCTGGTTTGTTATTTCTTTGAGCGTTTACTATTTTTTCAAATATTTTATCATGTTTTATTCGTAATTTTTCATTAATTCCTTCTAATTTTGAAATCTGTGCTTGTAATTTTCTTTGTGCAAAATCTATTTTATTCTTTAATGGTTCATCTGGTCTTACTTTCTCCATTACTTTTTGAGAAATACTTTCTCCGTCTGTTTTATTCCAAGAATTACTTATCATCTTAATTGCTCTAAATACGATTGTTTTTTTCTCTTTTAAGCAGATTTGTCACTCTTAACTATGTACCTTCAGTTACACTATATGCAGTTACATTATCCAAATGTAAACGTAAATGCTTGAAATCCTTTACCTTTGATTTGTATTTCCATTATGTGAGAAATACTCGTATCACTGTTTATGATATTATACATCCCAGGATCTGAAACAATTAACTGATTTCCTGATACTATGTCTGTCCCTGAATATTTTTCAGTTAATGGTACCCCATCAAGAAAAATTTCTAATTGTGCATTATTTTCTGTAACAATGTTTACTTCTTTTGCATTAAATGATAATTTTATAGATCCGTTTAATGTGGTTAATTCCATACCATCTTCGTGATTTTTCCAATTCCCTATTGGGTAAAATTTGTTTAATTCAATATTAGTTGGTTCGGTATACGTTACGGTCCTGCTAGGTTGAAATCCTTCTTGACTTCCTAATTGATTTCTATTTTGTGCAAATTTATAACCAAAATATAATTCTGGAGTTCTAAACAATGTATGTTCAAATTCTTCTATAGATACTAGTGAAATTATGGGCGATGTTTTAACTCCAAATGCATTTGCTCTTTCATCTAAAAGTTGCTGAATGATTTTTTCTGTTTCTTGGTATCCTCCTTCTCCGATGTGATCATATCTTATGTTTCCTTCATGGTCTGCAATGTATTTTCTTGGCCAGTAATTATTTTCAAATGCTTTCCATGTTTTCATATCATTATCTAAAACTACTGGATAATTGATATTGTATTTTTCTATTGCAATTTTTACATTTTCTGGATTTTTTTCAAATTCAAATTCTGGTGAATGAATTCCAANTATTAACAATCCTTGGTCTGAATATTTTTCATCCCATGATGTAATGTATGGTAATGTTCTGATACAATTAATGCAACTATATGTCCATATGTCATACAATACTACACTCTTTTCAATTTCTTTTGTTAATTCTTCAGGTGTTGTATTTAGATAATGTTCTATTCCTACTAAGTTTGGTGCCTTTTTGAATTCGGATTCATCAAGTTTCAAAAATGAATTAATCCCCATATTTTGATTAATCGAATCTGATTCATCTAACGAGACAAATATTGTGCCTAATACTGCTAATCCTATTACAATCATTATTCCAAATACTAATCCTGTCTTAATTTCCTTATTCACCCTAGTAACACCAACTCATTTAGTAGTGGAAAATTTGCAATATATGCAAGTTGATTTGTAAATACTAAAACCCCTAAAATAATTATTAATCCTCCTAACACGATATTGTAGTATTTGAGATGTTTTGACATTGAACGAATAATTCTAGTAGATCTAGAAAAAAATATTCCCATTAAAATAAATGGAATTCCTAAACCCAATGAATACGCAAGTAATAGACTAAATGACATTGATGGTGTTGTTACTGCAAGTGTGAGGATTGTTCCAAGTATGGGTCCAACACATGGTGTCCATCCAATAGCAAATGCCAAACCAAAAATAAACGACATTGGATAACTTGCTTTAAAATTTTTTATAATAATTTTTTTTTCTATGTTTAAAGAATTTATTTTTGTAGAAAATAATAAAAATAATCCAAATGAAATAATGATTATACCTGCAACAAAGTTTAGACTTTCTGTAAACTCTGTAATTTTATTTGATAAAACACTGTTAATCAATACTAGAATTGAAAAAACAATAGAAAATCCTAAAACAAAAAATATGGTGTTTAATATTATATTTATTTTATTTATTTGAACATTTGTTGTTTGGTTTGTTTTCATTTCAGATAATGTTGTTCCTGATATGTATGCCAAAAAAGCTGGAATNATAGGTAAAATACATGGGGCTAGAAATGATCCTAACCCTGCAAATAATGCTATCATTATTGTTGGATCTGACATATCCTCAATTCGTAATTTTTCTTTTAAATCCTTCTTAGAAATTTTAACTATTTCAAAACATTCCGTTTTTAACTAGGAGTTTGATAATTTTAGTATGAATAAACGGTTTGTTCTCGTAGGTATTGCTTTGGGTATAGTCGTAACTTTTGCAATAGTTATTGGTTCTCCAGCAAATCCATTAAACTTAGATTTTGGTGGTTTGGATGCTGCACGATAGTTACATGAATTTCTTATAGGCTTTTTCAAATATTTTCAAAGATTTTTCAATATCTGTATTTGATAACCATGCTGTAACTGAAATTCTTAATCTTGCTTGATTTTTTGGTACTGTGGGATATCTAATTGGTTGTGCAAATATTCCATTGTCTGATAAAAATTTACCAAAATTCATGGCTAGTTTTTCGTCTCCTAAGATTATTGGAATGATCTGTGTTTTAGATTTTATTTCNTATCCTATGGATTTTAATCCANTTGATAATTTTTCTATNTTGTTTTCTAATTTTGTTTTTTGTAATGATCTGTTTGATTCTATTCTTTTAATTGAATGTTCAATTAAAAACGATGGTAATGCAGATGTGTAGATAAATGATTTTGATTTATTTATGCATAAATNAATGACATTATTTTGTGATGCAACATATCCTCCAAATGANCCTAATCCTTTACTTAAACTACTAATNTACAAATCAATTTTCTTTTCTACTTTAAAATAATTTGGAGTTCCTTTCCCTTCTTTTCCAATTACAAAGTCCCCATGTGCATCATCAACAACTGTTATGGCGTTTACTTTTTGTGCAATTTCTGTAATTTCCTTTAATGGTGCTAAATCCCCATCCATACTAAAAATGCCTTCTGTAATTATGAATTTGTTTTTACTTTTGCTTTTTATTTTTTTTGTTAAATCTTCTATGTCGTTATGCTTGTAAATTATTACTTTAGCTTCTGATAATTTACATGCCTCTATTATGCTAGCATGATTTAATTCATCACTTAGAATTATGTCTCCTTTTTTTGCTATTGCTGAAATTGAACCTAAATTTGCCATGTATCCTGTTGGATAAATTAAACTATTTTGCTGTGATTTGTGTTTTGCAAGAATATTTTCTAGTTTTTTATATGATTCATCATTTCCTGAAACAAGTCTTGAACTTGATTGAAGTTGATTTGTTTGAATTTTTGTAATTGGAATTCCAAGATAATCATTAGAACATAAATTAATTAATTTTTTATCTTTAATTGTAATGTGAGATCCTTGTGATTTTCCATATTGTAATTGTCTGTGAAGATTGGTTTCTTTTATTTTTGTTAATTCTTTATTGATAAAATTTAGTTTATGCTTCAAGGTCAACTAGTGTTAATTGAAGTTTAATATGCATAAAAACTGTTATTTTGACTTGGCATTTGAACATGTAAAATTAATTCAAATTACAACGAACTGAAATCATAGTAAAGAATACTCGAGAAGTTTTTATGTATCAATACAGGTTACTTGTTTAATGAAGACTAGAGCAATTAGTTCACTCTTTCTATTATTTACTATTACATTAGGTATAATTTCAATGTCTCCTGCTAGTTTTGCAGATCATTCAGAAGTTACAATCACTCCAATATCTGGCTCTGGTTCAGGTTCTGGCTGTGAACTTACTGAAGAAGGATGTTACAATCCAAGTACTGCAACTGTTGATGTTGGTGGTGTTGTAATATTTTCAAATACTGATGGGGCTGCACATACTTTTTCATCAGGAGTCCCCTCTGATGATATTATTGGTTTAGAATTTAATTCAGGAATGCTTTCTGCAGGTGATTCTGCTGAATGGACCCCAGAAAACGTAGGTGAGTTTCCTTACTTTTGTATGATTCATCCTTGGATGGATGGCTTGATTATAGTTCAAGAAGTAGAAGAATCTCACACTGAAGAAGTAGAAGAATCTCACACTGAAGAAGTAGAAGAATCTCACACTGAAGAAGTAGAAGAATCT
>JGI26270J51728_1000341_pt1 | contig 24420 bp, 23 predicted proteins | sample SaaInlLV_10m_DNA_2_FD_51728 | JGI IMG/M metagenome (IMG submission 51728) | reverse complement strand
GCATTCTCAGTACAGGATTCATTGTCTTCACGCTCGTCATCACAGATTTTGGCGTGCCTAAAGTAATCGGAGGACGTTTCAATGTTCTCGCGACTGATGTTTACAAACAGGTTGTTGGACAGCAAAATTTTGAAATGGGTGCNGTTGTTTCGCTGGTTTTGCTCCTGCCTGCCGTAGTTGCTTTTATTGCAGACCGTTGGGTACAGCGTAAACAAGTCGCTTTGCTTTCCGCACGTGCTGTGCCTTTTCAGCCAAAAGCGGATCCACTGCGTGACTGGTTGTTTTTTTCGTTTTGCTCAATTATCGCCTTCATTTTCATTGCGATGCTGGCGATGGCAGCCTATGCGTCATTCATTACTTTTTGGCCGTATAATCTTTCGTTTACACTGGACAATTACGATTTTGATTTGATGGATGGAGGAGGATGGGAAGCGTATTATAACTCAATTCGGCTGGCGATTTACTGCGCGGTCTTTGGTTCAGGATTGATTTTCTTAGGCAGTTACCTGGTTGAAAAAACGAGAGGGGTCACGTGGCTGCGTACCATTTTACATCTTGGTGCAATGTTACCGCTCGCAGTTCCAGGACTGGTTTTGGGCATCGCCTACATTTTCTTTTTCAATCATCCGGACAATCCACTCGGTTTTCTTTACGGTACAATGGGAATTCTGGTAATCTGCACTATTGTCCACTTTTATACTGTCAGTCATCTCACCTGTCTCACTGCACTCAAGCAGCTTGATCCGGAATTTGAAGCAGTAGCTCTCTCTTTAAAAACTCCAGTCTGGCGTACCTTTAGAAAAGTTACTCTCCCCGTTTGCCTGCCGGCGTTGTTGGATGTGGCAAGTTATTTATTTTTAAATGCAATGACCACGGTTTCCGCAGTGGTTTTTCTCTATTCTCCGGAAACTATGCTGGCTTCTGTAGCTGTGCTGAACATGGATGACGCGGGCGACATCGCACCCGCGGCTGCAATGGCATTAATGATTGTTTACACTTCCGCCTGTTTTCGGATAATGCATGCTCTGCTTTCACGTTATCTAAAACGCCGTACACAGGTCTGGCGCAATCAGTGAAAAAAGTGATTAGTGCGAGAAAGAGATTATGCGGTGAGTGAGCTGCTTATTATGCTTTGAGAAGAAAAGCGTTCTGTTAGGTAACTTTGAGAATTTCTACCTTGAAGATCAAGTCCGCATTCGGAGGGATACCATTTGCGGAAGCACCGAGGTTGCCGTAAGCGAGTCTGGCGGGAATTTTTATTTGCAGTTTTGTACCTTGCCTCACGCCATCAAGCGCAATGTCCCAACCGTCAATTACACTACCTTTTCCTAAATCAAACTCAAAGGGTCGAAGCTTAGCGCGGCTGCTGTCAAACATGGTAAAGTCCTTTGCCAGCCAGCCTTCATAGTGAACTTTGAGGTGGCTGCCGCTTTGCGATTTTGTTCCATGGCCGGGACGTTCGACATAAACTTCTATGCCGGAACTCCGGTTTTAAAAGCCACATCGAGGGCTAATTGCGGCCGCTTATTTATTTTTTTGCTTTGCTGTTGCGCTGCTGCGGAAGTAGCAACTTTCATCTATCTACATTTAAAGATGGAAGGAGATTGCGCTCCGAGGATTGTCATTTGGATAGGAGCCTTGTTGGCGCCTTGAGCGACACCTTTATTTACATCAAGGTACAAATTGATTGTGGTTCCCTGAAGGTGAAATTTGCCGGATTGAACTTCCGCGTCGCCTTCAAGCAAAATGGTTTGGGAAATCTCATCAAAGCTGGCTCGGTTTGCTTTGGCAACACGTCCCGGTTGTTCAAAACAAACTTCCTGTTCTGCCTGAATGGATTGTAATTCTTGTAATTCACTGAGCCGTAAAGTGATTTTCCCCGCGTGAATATAGAGATTGTCCGGTGTACGTTCCATTTCAACGTCACCTTCAAACATTGCCTGATGTTTGAAGTTATCCAGTACTGCACGTGACGCAAGTAAAATAACTTTACGTGGTTCAGAAATTGGTTGTGTTTCATCGCCTGTTTCCTGAGTTGCAGAATCCTGATTGCCACGACTTGTTTCAAGCTCACTCAGATTTGCTTCAACACGGATACGACCTTCTTTACTGGAGTCCTGACCTTCCAAAGTCGCATGCTGACGCAGCAGATCCAAAAGCACAGTATCACTGCGTACCGTGCCCTGCGTTGCTTTCATTAAGACATTTCCCTGCAGTTCCATAGTTTGCTTTGGAGCCCGTATCTTTTTCGCAGCAGCAGAATCTGCATCAGTTATTTCAAGATCAATCTGTGTATAAACGGCATAATCTGAACGTACTTCACGATCCCATTGTTTGACTTGAACTCCGCCTTCTCCGATCAATTTTTCGAAATCACTGTCTGGTCCAGAAACGAGACGCAGTTTTGCCGTAGTTAACTCTATGTTTTCCCGTGGAATAAATCCTTTGACATTACCCCGAAAGACGGCAGCGTTTTCATTGAGATCACTGCTGAATTCATCTGCCTGAATTTTTATCTGCTCAGTTGAAGCATAACGTATAATTATTTCACGTTGTTCTGGTCCCAGGAATATCGGGAACGCATCGAGGAAATCTTTGCGGTTCTGATATGTTTTGTCCAGCATTGGAACAAACATCCCAGCGAGTGCTTTGCTGAAACCTTCTCTCTGGAGGTGATCGATGGTATTGCGGGTGATTTTGTAAGAATTTGCAGGAGCAGCAAAACTGACTCGACTCATATTAAATACCGGTTCTAGCGTGGCAAAACCTAGCAGAAGCAAAACTGCGCTAATTATTTTAAAGCTTTTCCGCAGTGACATTTGAAGAGTCAGTTGTTTCATCTTAAGTTGCTTGGAGACCGAGACGTGCCTGCCTTTTTACATAAGCTGCTTCTATGAAAGAAGAAAAAAGCGGATGCGGCTTTAGTGGTTTTGACTGCAGTTCCGGATGATACTGACAGCCGATAAACCACGGATGTTCAGGCAGTTCAATCGTTTCAACTAAATCCCTCTCAGGATGTTTTCCGGAAATGCTGAGACCTGCTGCTTCAAACTTTGGCACAAATTCATTCATCACTTCATATCGATGCCGGTGACGTTCAGAAATGGTTGTTTTATTATAAACTTTTGCAATCAGACTGCCTTCAGTCAGGACTGTAGTTTGGCTGCCCAGACGCATAGTTCCGCCGGTTTCTTCATGTCCGGATTGTTCAGGCATCAGATCAATCACGTTTTCAGGATGATCAGGTCGGTTTTCGCCGGAATTAGCACCTGCAATTCCGACAACATTCCGGGCAAATTCTACGATCGCCATCTGCATACCAAGGCAGATTCCGAAAAACGGTAACTGCTGTGTTCGTGCAATTTTGATGGCGGCAATTTTACCTTCGGTTCCGCGTTCACCAAAACCAGGAGCAACCAAAATCCCATCCATATTTTGCAATTGCTCAACTGCGTTTTCCTCAGTCAACAATTCAGAATCAATATAGTGCAGCTTAACTTTCAGGCGGTTTGCAATTCCTCCATGCAAAAGTGCTTCGTTGATACTTTCATAGGAATCTCGATTTGCGACATATTTACCGATAAAAGCAATATCCACCTTATCATGCGGATTTTTATAATTTTCAATCAAATCAATCCAAGGCTGCAGTTTTGGACTACCGGTCCACATCTGCAGATAGCTCATGATTGTGTTGTCCAGTTCCTGTTTATGAAACATCAGTGGTGCTTCATAAACTGATTCAACGTCAAGTCCATTCACCACAGAATTTTCCGGTACATTGGTAAACAGGGAAATTTTGCTGCGTACTTTATCGGGAAGCATTTCTGCGGTACGGCAGATGAGAATGTCAGGTTGAATTCCAATTTCCCGGAGCTTTCCCACACTGTGCTGGGTGGGTTTGGTCTTCATTTCCGTGGTCTTGACGATTAAAGTCAAGTGAATAAACAAAGTGTTTTCTTTACCGTGATCATGCCTGTATTGACGAATTGCTTCGAGGAAAGGCAGAGATTCGATATCACCGACCGTTCCGCCTATTTCAACAATACAAATATCGGCATTTTTTGCTGTTCCTGCATTTTCCTCAGTATCTGCTAATCGGGCGGCATCAGAGATTGTATTTTTGATTTCATCAATCACATGCGGAATGACCTGCACGGTCGCGCCTAAATATTCACCAGCACGTTCTTTACGGATAACAGCATCATATATTTGACCGGTAGTACGGTTATGTCTGCGTGTCAGGACAGCGTTTGTGTAACGTTCATAATGTCCTAAATCAAGATCAGTTTCCGCACCGTCAACGGTAACAAAAACTTCACCGTGCTGAAAAGGATTCATGGTTCCTGCATCCACATTGATGTATGGATCCAATTTCATCAGGCTGATGGTCAAACCTCTTGATTCCAGTAATGCTCCGATAGAAGCAGCGGCAATTCCTTTTCCAAGTCCGGAGACTACACCGCCGGTGATAAAGATAAATTTTGTTTGCATGTATAAATCAGGTTTCTTTTTTTAGAGTTGGTTTTCAGTTAAAAAAACAGTTGAACTTTAGTGCAGCAGGAAATTTTTCACAAGTTAATTTCAAGCTTCAGTCTCCGGAAATATGCACAACAATGCTTCTGAGACTTCCTTGTGTACGGTGTTCCCAGAGAAAAATACCCTGCCAAGTGCCCAAAAGCAACGTACCTCCACTAAGAGGAATCTGCTCAGATGTACTTGTCAACGCGCTCCGGATGTGGGACGGCATATCATCCGGACCTTCCATGGTGTGAGTATAGCCTAAATCGTTTTCAGGAACCAGCTTTCCGAAAAAATATTCCAGATCCCTTTGAACATCCGGATCTGCGTTTTCCTGAATAACGAGGCTCGCCGAAGTATGACGGACGAACAGATGACAAAGTCCGCAAGTAATTTTAGAGGCTTGCACAACTTGCTGTACTTGACGTGTAATTTCCTGAAGACCCTTGCCCTGCGTTTGAATGTTTATAAGCTGTTGAAAATTTTGCATCGCTAAGCTGCGTTTTTCAGGTGACAGGCAGTTCAATCGTAAAGCAAGCACCGCCTGAATCAAGATTCCGGAAACGTGTAAAACCGTTATGATCTGAAATAGTTTGACTGACGATGGTCAAACCAAGCCCTGTTCCATGTTCTTTGGTCGTCGTGTATGGTTCAAAAAGCTGATCGGAAATTTCCGCGGAAATCCCTGTTCCGTTATCTTCTACATCGAGAAAAATAATGTTCAAATCAGGAACGTGTCTGGTACGGACAATAATTTCGCCTTGACGGAAAATACGTGAAAGAGTTCCTTTTTTTTCAATTGAACTGATGGCATTGTCCACCAGATTAATGACAACACGTCGGATTTGCTCTGCGTCCAACGGTAGCTGAGGCAGAGCTTCGCTCAATTCAGTACTCAGTGAAATTCTGGAAGGCATATTTTCATGATAAAGCTGGAGTGCTTCCTTATAATCTCGTTAAGATCATTCAACTGAGGGTTTGATTCAGGAATTTTGGCAAAGTTTGAAAACTCACTGACCATCCGTTTCAGTTGTTGGACTTCATTGATAATAGTTTGGGTTGACTGCTTTAAGGCTGCATTATCAGAAACTTCTGCTGCATATTTACGATGGATACGTTCTGCAGAAAGTTGAATAGGCGTGAGAGGATTTTTAATTTCATGGGCAATACGCCGGGCCACTTCACGCCACGCTCGTGCACGTTGAAGCCGCTGGATTTCTGTGATGTTGTTATAAACGCAGACCATACCTGCGGGCTGTCCTTCACTGTTATGAAGCAGAAGAAGTGTTGCAGAAACTTGAACCGGACCTTCTTTTTTATGAACAATCAGGTTACGTGAAATGGAACGTTCTTTTTCAGTTTCAATTTGCTGAACCATTTCTTCAAACATCTGCAGGGATTCTTTTTCCAGCACCTCACTGTAGTGTTTGCTGCCTTCAGGAGAGGCTTTCAACTGCAGCATTTGTTTAGCGGAGTGGTTCAAAATTTCTATCTGTCCGTCCATATCAAGTGACATTACACCAGTGGTGATATTTTCCAGCACCAGTTCAACAAAGCGAATTTGGCTTTGCAGAGTCTGGTGACTTTCCTGTAGATTTTTTGTTGTTTTATTCAGTGCAAGCTGATGTTCAAGCAGGTCACGGCTCATTGAATTAAAGGACTGCATCAGCAGGGCAAAGTCTTTATCCAGAGGTCCGCGTAGTTTCACCTGGTAACCTAATTCACCCTCCGATACACGTTGAGTGGCAAGAGCCAGATCTTCAATAGGTTGTACAAAACCACGTGCCAGATAAAAGGCTAACCAGGTGGCAACAAAAATAATGAAGAGAGTCATCAACAGAAAAATAATTAAAAAATAACCACGTACCAAATCCTCAGATTCGGTCAAGAACTGGCTGTTTTGATCTTGTGCAATTATCTCGTTGATTGCCCCTGAAATATGAGGTGTGGCAGGGAAAAATACTTCTAAATAATATTGTTTGTTTTCAATCGTGACAGGCCGAATGTGACGGTAAAGGAGTCGGTCATCCAGTTCTTCTGTGAACCAGAGCTGTGCTTTGGATTTTATTTGATACCACTCTTTAAAAGAAGGACTGGTCCAGTAGACATGTGAAATAGCGTTTTGTAACCACTGCTGCAGCAACTCCTGGTCTTCAGCATAAAGTGTAACGTCCGCTGCTATTTTATTCAACGGAGTCACTTTACTGAATTCTCCTGCGCTTTTTCCCAGATGGCTTTCCCAGATTATATTCTGGAGTTCCATAGTTTTACGCAGATTATTATGATAAGCTTCGGAAACATTTTGCGCACTGTGGATCATGGACTCCTGTTGACCTTTGAGCCATGATTCAAGATTTGTCGCAATGAAGAAACTAGCAAAAAGGTGAAAGCCCATTGCCGGTAAAGAAAGTACGATAAAGGAAGTAATGAGTTTTGTTTTAAGGTTAACGCCCAGAACGTGACGTCGTCGTTCATATGAGAGTTTGAGGAGGTTACGTGCAATCATATAGAAAACGATTGCGAGCAGGACGATATTGACGTTGATAGCGACAAAAACCATCAACTGTGAATTGGACTGCTCTAAAACGGAAAAACCCTGACGCATACTGAACATGACCAGCACAATCAGCAGCAGCAATAAGACGGCAACCACCAGCATCCTGTTACGGAAATTAGGATCAGTGGCGATTAACTCTTTGTAGTTTTTCTGTAATTGCTGGAAACGTGATGACATTTTGGTGGTAGGCCTCTGGTGAGGTTTTATAAACTAAGTTCAGGAATTCTTGACTCCTGTAATGGTTCAGTGATTCCTTGTTTATTGTGCCTGAATTGATTTGTAATAATCTTCTTTGTTTTTCTTGTGTTCAGTTTCAACAGTGTATTCTTCACTGTGTTTTACCAGCAATTGATTCGCTTCAAAGCGCGGACCTTTCATTTTTCCTTCAACAACAACACCTTGACCTTCACGGAACAAATCTGGTTTAACTCCGTCATACAACACAGGGATGAACTCATTTCCGTCTTCAGTAATATTGAAAGAAAGCTGAATGTCTTTTGCATTCCACTCAACACTGCCTTTTTGCACTAATGCGCCGATACGGATTGTCTTGTCTTCAAACTTGCTTGGACTGGCCAGCACTTCCTGAGGTGTATAGAAGAAAACGGTCATTTCCTGCAAACTCTGCACTGACAAGGCTACTATTACAGCAAGGATCACTGCTCCACCGATTACAAATTTAGTTCTTGTTTTCATCTGTTATTTTGTGTGCTGAGAAGTGGCGGATGTTCCGGAGACTCGTTGTTCAAGTGCAGTAACTGCATGGCTGGTTGTTTTTAAACGACGTTTAGTCAAAATAATGTAAACAACAAAAGTAATCAGCCAAATACCGTAAGCAGCAATTACGTAATCTAATCCAATAAGCATTTAATCCTGTGTTTCCGCAAGAAGTTGATTGAGTCTGTCCGTACGTTTTTCAGTTTGGTAACGCAGGAGCAGCAAATAAAGATAGAATGCCAGCATCACTAAAGTTGAAGCCAGCAGCGGATAAAGCAGTTCCGGCGGCATCGACGGTTTTGCTTCTCCTGAATCGACTTTGAAAAGAGTAGACGGTTGATGCAAAGTCCTCCACCACTCTACTGATTTGTGAATGATAGGAATATCGAGGAAACCGATGATACCTAAAACAGAAGCCAGCCGCGCTTCTTTATCTCTGTCATTAACAGACATCCGCACAGGAAATAACCCATGAAAATTAGAAACAACAATAGTGTTGTTGTCAACCGTGCATCCCAAACCCAGTAGGTTCCCCAGGTCGTTCGTCCCCAAATTGCTCCTGTTATCAACACAAGTGCGCAAAATACCAGTCCGACTTCCGCAGAGGCTTTTGCGATTTGGTCAAACATTAATTCACGTTTCCACAGGTAAGCGATGCTGTAGACAAAGACAATAAAAAACGCCAAGTATGTGGTAATGACTGACGGCACATGAAGGTACATTATTTTTTGCGGAAATCCCTGACTGGTTTCTATGGGTAGTTTCAAAAAAACCCAAAGTCCGCAAGCAAGCAAAGCTAAAATTGAACCCCATTCCAGATAGAGAATTGTTTTTTTCATGCTAGCCATCCAGCTTTTCCTTTAATAAACTGTTGATCACAGCAGGGTTGCCTTTTCCACGTGTTTGTTTCATCATCTGACCTACAAAGAAACCCATCACTTTTGTTTTGCCTGCACGATATTGCTCAACCTGTTGCTGATTTGCGGCAAGCAGTTCATCCACAATCTTTCCCAGTTCTCCTGCGTCTGATACCTGCTTCAAACCTTTTTCTTCAATTATCTGCGCAGGAGTTTTTGCAGAATTCAGCATTTCCTCAAAGATTGTTTTTGCAATTTTATTACTGATTTCACCACTTTCAATGAATTTAGTCAAATCTGCGAGATTTTCTGGAGAGAGAGTTATTTCATCAAGCGATTTTCCGGACTCATTCATCACACGTGTCAATTCACCAATCACCCAGTTACAGGCAATTTTGGGTGAAGCACCGTAGCTGAGTATTTTTTCAAAATATGCTGAAATTTCTTTACCAGCAGAAAGGACTTCGGCATCATAAGCGCTTAATCCGTATTCTTCCATAAAGCGTTGTTGTTTTGCTTCAGGCAGTTCAGGAAGATTTTCACGAAATGTTTCAACAAGTTCCGGAGACAGCCGCACCAACGGTAAATCAGGATCCGGGAAGTAACGATACTCATCCGCTTCTTCTTTGGAACGCATACTGAAGGTGACTTTACGGTCTGTATCCCAGAGTCTTGTTTCCTGGACTATCGTTTTTCCATCTAATATTTCCTCACGCTGCCGCTGCATTTCATAAGTAATTGCCTGCTTGACGAAACGGAATGAATTCAGGTTTTTGGTTTCTGTACGTGTACCGAATTCTTTCTGTCCACGCGGACGCAGGGATACATTTGCGTCACAACGTAAATGTCCTTTTTCCATGTCACCGACCGAAACGCCGATTGTGGTGGCAATCGCATGGATTTTTTCCATGTAGACTTTTGCCTCATCGGCAGAACGGACGTCAGGTTCACTCACAATTTCCAGCAAAGGTACTCCGGCACGGTTCAAATCGACTAAACTATTACTGCTGCCTTCTGCATGAACCAGTTTACCCGCGTCCTCTTCCATGTGTATGCGTGTGATGCCGATCCTGCTTTTTCCCCTCGATTCAGTTTCAATATCCAGCCAGCCGTTTTCGCAAATCGGTCTGTCAAATTGTGAAATCTGATATGCTTTTGGCAGGTCAGGATAGAAATAATTTTTACGCGCGAATTGGGAGTCAAGACGGATCTCACAATTTAAGGCAATTCCCAACTGAGCAGCAAATTCAGGTACCTTACGATTCAAAACAGGCAATGCTCCAGGCAGTCCCAGACAAACCGGACAGGTATTTGCGTTTGGAGGTTTACCGAATTCGGTCGAACAACTGCAAAAAATCTTGGATGCTGTTGCCAACTGGAGATGAATTTCTAAACCGATTACTGGTTCAAATTCCATAAATAATTAAAGTTTAAATTAAAACTGAGCCTTTATTTTTTTTTGAGATCAGTAAATTCCTGAGTTCTTCTTTACTGAATAAATCCGTAAAACCATTGCCGGGAAAACGTAATGCCCACTCATACACATTGGACAGCATTTGTTCATTGTCAAAAAGTGATGCTTCTTTGAGAACCAGATCAAACTCAGCGTTGATCATTTTTGATAACTTTCCGTAAAAGCGCTCCAGAATTGCGGAAGTCCCGCCGCCTTTGTTCCACGCGTCCTGGTACCATGACATAGCATTCAGTGAAACTGTACGGGTACGTGGATATCCGGAACACATCAGGTTCCACGGATCGCCCCTTTCCTGATCACCTGCGGCACGGAAATCCGAGCGTAAAATTACTGCCGGAATATCGAGAGCTTTGGCAAATAAAAATTCGACCACTGTTCCTGAATCAAGCTCGGTTCCGTCAAAATTAAGCAGGATCAAATCTGCTTTAACAACCTCGCTTAAATCGTTGTTGCGGATATCAATGGAGCGGTTTGTACTTTGCTCCAGATGCTGTGGAACTACGCAGAGGTAACGTCCGGAAGACTCTTTTTCAATAGCCTCTGACAACAGCAGATTACCGATTAAATCTTTATGATTAAATAAATCACCTGCAAAATAGATCGAATATGTATCACTCATGAAATTTTTTTTATGGTTGATGGTTTTCCTGACAAGCAGGAAATCTTAATGAAATGATTATTCAACTGTTGCTATATTTCGGACTTTTTAGCAGTTTATCATGGTTGAACAATCAGCAGAAAACCTCAGTTTGTTTTCGAAGTGTTTTGCAGCAATTCCGGAATTTCCAGCCAGTTTGAAAAAGGGGTTGCAAAGCGGTCCATCCCTTTGGTGTACAGGTGCCAGTCAGGATATAGAACACGAATTCCTGCATTGTAAAAGGCTTCTATCAGTTCCGGACGGTCCTCAAGCATTACATCCGGTTGGATTTCCTCGACAATAATCTGCTCTTTATGAAAATCTCCCACGCACTGCAGAGAAGCGTAATTCAGTTTTTTTAAGTTGTCAGTACGTTTTTGTGTTTGCTCAGGTTCAAGAGCAGTGACGAGATGCAGTTCGTGCTGAGTGGCCAGCATATTGAGGATTTTCAGCGAATCATCAAAATAATTTAGTTGACGCAGATCATCACCTCCATGGAACTGATTGCGCATCTCAGCGTTATCCGGGAAATTCCGGATGACTCCATAAAGCTCAGGTTCATGGTTGTAGGGGATTTTTTCTCTTTGGGTGAAATCGATAAATCCTTGAATATAATCCAAGATTACTCCATCCACATCAGAACAAATTTTCATATTAGCTAATGACTCAATTAAATAATTTTTAGGGATCCCTTTATTCTGACAGGAAAAGAGCTTCAGATCAAGATTCCTCGTCCTCTTCCAGTACAATCGAGACGGAATTAATACAATAACGCAAACCTGTCGGCGCGGGACCATCTTCAAAAACATGTCCTAAATGAGAGTCACAATGTCTGCATAGTACCTCTGTCCTTTGTCTGGAAAGGCTCAAGTCTTCCTGTTTTCTTACGTTTTCATCACCAAGTGATTCCGAAAAACTAGGCCATCCGCAAGCAGAATCATATTTTGTTTCTGAGAGAAATAAGTCATTTCCACAACACAAACACTTGTATGTACCTTTTGTTTTAGTATCAAGATATTTTCCGCTGAAAGGCAGTTCCGTTCCTTTTTTTCTGCAGATCTCAAATTGTTCCTCTGTCAGCACTTCTTTCCACTCCTGCTCACTGAAATTTTTTTTGTCTGTCATTTTTTCCTTTGTAGTCACGTTCTGTGAAGCCGTTAGCGGCTTGAATAATTAATCTATTTTGCGTTTAAGAGCAATGCTCATTGTTATTTTGCAAAATGTAAAATGTTAGAAATAGCATGAAACTTGTGATTAAATCAATAATAATGCAAAATTGATTGCACTTCACGCTTAAGTGATTTACAGTTTGAATGCTCGTACAGAGGATACAATTCGATACACTGCAGAAAAGATTTCTGCTTTTTTGTACGTTAAACTGGATTTCTTTTTGAACGAAAGTATAACGACTCTTAACAGTTGTTTCTTCAATCACAATTTAAGGTTGCAATTGAATAAAATAAAAAAAATACTAACACTGTTACCGCTGTTTTTCTTCATTGTGGGAGGTGCTCTACAAGCTCAGCAACAGTCTTCATCAACTGAGGAAACGGAGCAGTTGCTCAAACTAGTCAACTTAAAAACAGTTGACGGTAGAGAAATGGCGGAAGTTTCACTTCAACTGGTTTTGCAACTGGCGCTTGATCGCAGTATTTTACTGCAGGTATCAAAGCTTGGAAATGCTGCGGCACAACGTTCTGTACTGGCTGCACAAGAAAGGAACACTCCCAGTGTGAGCACCAGTTTTGGCTATGCTAAAACACCGTCTATTTCTGCTGCTACAAGCTGTTCACCTTCAGAACTCTGCGGGAGCAGCACAAACAGCATGTCATTTTCTTCTGCTTACAGCCTGAAAACAGACAGCGGCCTCACTTACGGCCTCACTTATGCCGAAAAAAGCAGTAAATCTACAACGCTCTCTCTTTTGGAAATGGGCGGTGATGTCACTACCGGAACTACAGGAGATACACTAAGCAGTGCAAGTTTGACCAGTTCAGTTTCTATTCCTTTTTTTCAGGATTCAGGCACGGATTTTAACGAGATACCTGTACGCTTGGCGGAAATTGGTGTGACAACAGGCCAGCTGAATTCACAACAGACTGAATTGTCACTGCTGAAACAGGTGGCTTCTATTTATTGGGATTTAGTCGGAATTTTGGAAACAGTTGAGGTTAAAAAGAAAGCAGTTGATCTTTCGGAAAAACTACTACGTGACAATCAGGCACGTCTGGAAGCAGGGCTTTTGAGTTCAACCGAAGTTAGAGTTACTGAAACTCAATTGATGCGTAACCGTCAGAGTTTGCTCTCGTCCCGTTTAGATGCCCTGCGTATTGAAGATCAGGTTCGTGCAGCGCTTAATTTGAAAAACCTGCCGGTAGGATTGTATCCGGTGGATAGACCTGCAACAGAAGCTGCAGTGACAGAAAATACGGCAGACTTACTGGACAAAATATATGCGAATGATTCGCAGATTGGTTTGAAAAAAGCTTCTCTGGAACAAAATCGTTATCAACTGGAGCAGGAACTGAACAAACAAAAAACCAATCTTGATCTGAGTCTGTCCTATGTTTTAAATGGCTACAACAGTAGTACATTTGGTGGAATTGCGGATTTTAGCAAGAGCGATCTTCACGGCATGAACGTTACTTTAACCTGGAAAGTGCCGCTGGGAGATCAAGTTACTATAGAAAATATCCAGCGTAAACGATTGGAACAGCAGCAGTTAAACCTGCAAATTGAAGATCGCAAATCTCAACTGGAAGTTAGTTTTCAATCCCTGCTGCGTTCTTTGAGTTTAATCAAAAAGGAAAAACAGACTGCAGCTAGCAGTGAGCAAACTTTCGAAGGATCAGTTGCGTAATGAAATTGAACGTTTCAAGTTAGGTAAAAGTACAAGCTACCGTATTTCTCAATATCAACAGGATGTCGTGGAAGCGGAACAGCAGGAGATCCTGATCCGGATTCGGCAAGAAAAAATCCGGGTGGAACTCCTGACTTTAACAGGAGAGTTTGATGAAAAATATGAGCTGAATCAGCAATAAAACATTTTTAATTCATGAGTCCAGTCTTGTGCGTACAAAAAAGAACTTAACATAAAACTGTGATCGTCGTACATACGGATTCTAAATCTAAAACTTAATTCAGGAGATAACGTGTTTAATCAAATAAAATTTTGCAAAATCTTTTTTGGCATATTACTTTTTATGCCTTTAAACGCCATGGCGGCAACGCAGGTTGTTGAACTGTCAAGTGTGTTTAAAACACCAATTTCTGTCAGGACCAATCAAGCCGGCAAAGACTTTGAAAGTCCAGGCCAGTGTGGGAGGACGGGTGGAAGAGCTGCTTGTGAAAGAAAATCAGCACGTCAGCAAAGACCAGTTGCTCTTAACTCTCAACAATGACACGCAGAAACGGCAACTGGAATTAAGCCGTTTACAGCATAAAGTTAATGAGAATAATGTCAAAGACCGCAAGAAACAGCTTGAATTGGCACAGATTCAAATTCAAGTAAGCAGGAATAATGTCAAAGATCTGGAAGCAAATCTGAAAGACATTCAGCGCCGACTCAAAGATGAAGAGACATTATTTGAACAGGGTTCATCTACNCGTTCACAATTGGACGTTCTGCAGTTGCAGTACAGCCGTGGAGAAATTGCTTTAAAAAATACTGAACTTGGATTAGAACGTTCCAAGCAGGAAATCATCAGGGCCAGGATAAATGTTGAAAATACAATTATCAACTTTGAACGATCCAAACATGATGTTGGGCTGCGTGAAGATGCACTTGAAGATACTTTGATCAAAGCAAAGATTGCAGGAATTATTACTGCTAAATCATTTGAAGAAGGAGAAGTTATCAGCGGAGGTGCAGTGCTTTTCCAAATCATCGACATCAAGCAGGTTGAAATCGAGATTCAAATGGTAGAAGAAGATTTACCGATGATCAGCGAGGGTCAGGCAGTTGTATTTACCACACCAAGTTATCGTGACGAAGAATTTAGCGGAAAAATTGAACGCATCTCCTGGACTGCAGATCCGGAGACAGGACGTTTCCCGCTCTACGTTAAAGCCGCAAATCCGGGACTCAAGTTAAGAGCAGGTATGAGTGCCAAAGTTTATTTGCTGAAGCAGAAATAAATTTTTTATTTCGCTAACTGTTGGCGGATAATTGAGGTCAGAGCATGAATCCATTCCGGATGGTCGTTGAGTGACGGAATCAGTTTCAGCTCTTCTCCTCCATGTTTACGGAAATGTTCTGCTGCACGTATGCCGATTTCCTCCAGAGTCTCCAAACTGTCTGCAACAAATGCAGGACAAAAGACTACAACTCTCTTCACTCCACTTTCAGCAAGTCTGGCGAGTTGCTGTTCTGTATCTGGCTTGATCCATTCATCCCGTCCAAATCTGGACTGAAAACTTATTGACCATTTTTCTGCAGACAAATTGTATCGTTCAGCAAGTAATTTTGCTGTGTGATAACACTGTGCGCTGTAGCAGTGACGGTTCTCATTTACCAATTCGAGGCAGCATTCATGATTATTTTTGCACCAGTTTCCGCTGCGGTCACTTTTCTGCAAATGCCGTATAGGCAGGCTGTGAAAACTGAACAGCACATGATCCGGATTGTTTTCAAGGAAAGGTAAACCGACTTTTGTCCAGGCCTCTATAAAACGTGAATCTGAAAAAAAAGGTGGAATGATCTGCAGTTGAGGCATATTCCAGTCATGCAAAATTTCTTTATAAAGATCTTCAACTGCAGAACCATAAGTACTGGATGAATACTGCGGATACATCGGTAAAACGATAATCCTGTCACATTCTGCTTTGCGCAGACGTTCCACTGCACTTTTTAAAGAAGGCTGTCCGCACTGCATCCCCAACTCAACAGGAATATTCTCTGTAGAAAACTGTTCCGCGAGAGCGTTTTTTAATTTCTGACTATAGACTAACAACGGAGAACCTTCTTCCATCCAGATTTTCCGGTAGGCTTTTGCTGACTTCCGGGGTCGGAAAGGAAGTATAATCAGGTTAAGCAATAACCAGCGTCCGACTGGATTTATATCCAAAACTCTATCACAGGAAAGCAGTGCTCTTAAATATGCACGAACCTCAGGTGTACGAGGTGCGTCCGGTGTGCCGAGATTGATCAGTAAAATTCCGGTTCTGGACTTGTTGGTTGCTGTTTGAGCGTTGCTGTTTTGCAAATTATTATTCATGAATTATACTTGCTGGTTTTGTGATAAGTCTAAATTCCGCGCATTGACTTCCGGCTGATACCTTGCTGAATCAGCTCGTTTGTTAAGTCGTGTAAAAAGCATTCTCTTCAATATAGCCTTTTGTCAAATCACAACCCCAAACTGTTTCAGAAAAATTTCCGCTACCAACTACAACTTCTATAAAGATTTCCTGATTTTGGAGAAGTGCTGAAATTGCCTTCAAATCAACTTCATCTGCATCGAGACTTTCTGCATTAACAGTTAAAACCTGAGCGCCTTTTTTAAAATGAATCGACAAATCTGCTAAAGGTACAGGATATTCAAAGACCTTTCCGACCGCCATCACAAAACGTCCCCAGTTAGGATCCGCTCCATGAATTGCGGTTTTGACCAGTGGGGAGTTGATAATTGACTTGGCAATCTGCAAAGCCATTGGCTGAGATTGTGCGCCTGAAACTGTGAGTTCAATCAGCTTAGTAGCACCTTCGCCGTCACGGGCAATTTCTTTTGCTAACTGTATTGCACTGTTTGTAAAAGCTGCTTCAAATTTTTCGGCATCTACCGCTCCTGCAAGTCCATTGGCCAGGATAACGACAGTGTCGCTTGTAGAAGTATCAGTGTCAATTGAAATACGATTGAAGGATTTATTGACAACTCGTTCGAGCATAGCTTGCAGTTCCACGGAACTTATTTGAGCGTCGGTCACAAAATAACTGAGCATGGTTGCCATGTTCGGTTCTACCATACCGGCACCTTTTGCTATTCCGAGGATGCTTGCATTGCCAACGCTGCAGGAACTCCATTTTGGATGTGAGTCTGTCGTCATGATTGCACGAGCAAACTTTTCAATATGTTCCGGAGTTGAGGCTAGATTTTCAGCAATTGATTTACAACCTTCGTGAATTTTTTTGATAGGCAGGCGTTGACCAATCACACCTGTTGAAGAGGGCAGTACCAGTTCCTGAGCAAGACCCAACGCTTCTCCGGTCCAAAGGCACATGTTTTTTGCATCCTCAATTCCTGCTTTTCCGGTGGCGACATTCGCTGTTTTTGAATTAACCACAATTGCCTGCAGACGTCCATTTTCTATATTTTCTCTACCTACAATTACAGGTGCCCCTGGAAGATTGTTGCGTGTAAAAACACCTGCAGCGGAACATTCGCACTCTGATGCAATTACACCAAAATCCAAGGTTTCGTCCTTAATTCCTAGATTTATTCCCAGCCATGAAAATCCGCTAACACTTCTCAAAGAAGGATAGTCCATTGCCATATTAAACTCCTTGTGTATAATTGATGTGATCGGCAGTCTCTAGTTTACGGTCAGAACTGCCAACCGTCAACTGTTAAGCGTAAACCTTATTATCCTGTTTAAAATGGCTGTCAAAATTCCCGAAGAGTTAGCTGCATTTGGAATTACTTCCAAAGAGTTTGTAGAAAAAAAGAGAGGACTTGCTAAATCTGCTGATGCTGAAGTTAGTGATAATGATGTCATTTGGGAGCTTTTTCAAGCATTAACAAAAAAGCTCTCAGCTATGAAATGTTGCAGATGCTCTTTTGGAACATGGCAATCTTTAAGGATAAACTTGGTCAGAATTCCTTTGAATACCAACAAAAATCACATAAATCACGTTTACTGGATCTGGAGCAAAAAGGTAAAACTAAGGTTAAAATAAATGCCACAGGCTGTTCTGCTTCCTGCAGAAAACTGCATAACCTCGTCCTGCCTCTTGAAAAAGCATTACACAGTTTACCTGTACCAAATCCAAAGTGTGAAGCAACTTTATATTCTGAAAATACCTGGTGTACGTCCATTTATCTCGTTGCTAAGGAGAGTGAAAAGGAATCACCAAAGTTACCACCTGCAGTTGAGAACGTGCCGGAAATTCCACACTTAGTGAAAAACAGCAAAAATAATGCAAGTGATTCTGCGGACAAATCAGCAGAAACACTTGCTGAACAAGCTAAAGAAAATACGCTGGCTTGGCTTTTATCTGCATTAACATTTTCCTTGGGCCTCGGTTTGCTCTTTTTTTCACCACTGGCAGGAGGGTTGCTGATTGCGTGGAGTATTCCTTTTTTTCCTCCGCTGATGCTGCGTTTGCGTCGTTCTTTACCTTTTTTAAAACACCGCTGGGAACGCTGGAGTTTGCTCGGAATTGGGTTTCTGCTGGCACTGTTGCTGTTATTGCTGACTCAGTTGGCTGACCGGAAAATTAATACTTCCAGCACTAAAAGCACAATTCCGCCTTACGAGGTTTTATTGATTGAGGATCAGAGCAGTTCTACACGATCACGTTTACGGGTCAGCATTGTTGCTCCGGAAGCGCTGACTGCACGTGACCGCGCCCGTGTGGTGATGAATGCAGCTAAACAAATTCAGGCCAGCCAGGTTGCGGATGATCCGGACAATCCGCAATATGAGTATATTTCTGTAGTTTTAGAAGCAAGTACAAAAAGCGCCGGTCAGGGATATGCTCTCGCAGAAGCGGAATATGCACCGGATGGACGTGGACAACAGGGGATCATGAGTGATGATCCTGCTAATCAATGGAAATGGAATGTGAGTTCATCAACTGCCCGTGTGAAACCTGACGACACAAACTCCCTGCAAAATGTGAAAGGGACTCTGGAGACTTTTTTGAAGCAATAAAGGAAATGCCAATTTACAACTATCAGGCCTTTGATGGAGAAGGCACTTTACACAAAGGCACAAAGGATGCGGCAACTGAGTCAGAGGTACGTCAATATTTACGCAGCAAAGATCTTTTTCCAAAAGAAATCCGTACCAGTCATTTCACCCGTGTAAAACTTCCCAGAGGTGAAAAATCTACTAAAATAAAACTACCGGAATTTTCTTTTCGAAAAGGTGTTTCCGGAAAAGCGCTCACACAATTCACACGACAGTTAGAAGTTTTGCTGGACGCGACTATTCCTTATGACAAAGCATTTCAACTGATTATTCCACAGACTGAGGATTCAGGATTTCAAAGTATTCTTTCGGATGTACGAGGGCGTGTGGTGGAAGGTGGTTCACTGGCGGGAGCAATGGGAAGGTATCCTCATGTTTTTCCGACTATGTACGTCAGTATGGTACGTTCCGGAGAAAACGCGGGGAATTTGGGTCTTATCATGAGACGTCTGGCGGACTACTATGAAGCGCAGGAACGTATGCTTTCTAAATTAAAAGGCGCGCTTATTTATCCTGCTTTTATGATGATTTTTGGTTTGGGTGTCGTCATTTTTATGGTTACNACGATTGTTCCGAAAATCACCCGTATTTTTGAAAGTCAGGAAGAAGCACTACCTCTGCCTACNNGNATTTTGATGGGAGTCAGCGATTTTGTGGTGGATCACTGGTTTCTGCTGTTACTGCTAATTTCCGGAATTGTANTCGGAATCAGCTCATTTTTACGGAGCAAACGTGGGCGGGAATGGAAAGATATGATTGAGTTAAAATTACCACTGCTGAGCCGTTTACGGATTAAAGTCATGGTTGCCCGTTACTGTCAGACATTAGGTACTTTGCTTAAAAGCGGAGTTGATTTAAAAACTGCTCTCGAAATTTCAAAACATGTTGTGGGAAATAAAATATTTATCAGCAAGTTGGATCAACTGATTATTGATGTTAACAACAAAGGTGTTCCTCTTTCTGCTGCTATGGCACGCATTGATTATTTTCCGGAATATGTGCGTCACGTCGTTTCAATCGGCGAAGAAGCAGCGCGTGTGGATGAACTGNTGGAAAAAGTTGCAGACCGGATGCAGGAAGAAGTAAGCACCCTGCTCGAGGCTCTGACCACACTCCTGCAACCNGCCTTGATTATGGTTCTCGGNGGAGCAGTAGGNTTCATCGCNCTCGCGGTACTCCTGCCCATGCTTAACATGAGNCAAATCCTNCAATAACATTCACCGTTTNACTTTATGCAGCGAAAAATAATTGAAAAATGGAGAGGGATAATTCTCGGCTTGGCGCTCGGCGGATTGATGTATCTNCTGGCCGGTCTCTTCTTGGATCAGACTCAAGCTCTGCTGCTCAGTCTGATCAGCACAATGGTAGTTTACTGGAGCAATGAAACCATTCCAATCGGCGTAACATCTCTTTTGCCGATCATTCTTTTTCCAGCTTTTGACATAGCAACAGTCAATCAGGTGGTACCGAATTATTCAAAATCAATAATTTTTCTTTTTCTCGGCGGATTTATGCTCGCGATTGCAGTTGAAAAAACAGGATTGCACAAAGTGATTGCGACCAAGATGCTGCGTATTTTTCCAAACACTCCAAGGGGGATGATTTTCGCTCTTTCGATTACTTCAGGTTTGCTGAGTTCCTGTCTTTCCAACACAACAACAACTCTGCTCTTGATACCGCTGGCTTTGTTTTTGACCAGTGATGTGACTTTGAAAATTAGATTTGCTCTGGCAGTCGCCTACGGTGCAAGTGTAGGAGGGATTGCGACACCAATCGGCACACCACCAAACCTCATTCTTTATGGAGTATTAGAAGACAAGGGGATAGAGACACTTCCTTTTATTCAATGGGTTATGATGGTTGCACCCATTGCAGCGGTCATGTTTGTGGTTATTTCTTTTGTGCTGTCTTATGGACTTGGAGGCATGAAACTGGATCAGGTGGAAGCAACAGGCGAATTAGCACCGCAACAAAAAAAATTGATGTATACGCTGATAGCACTGGTGGTTGTGTTATTTGCAAATTCTCCGATTGAACCTTATTACTCNGGAATGAATCTCAACGAAAAAGCTGTTCTGCTGACCTTCGGTCTACTAATGTTTGTTCCGCCTTTCAGCATACTGAATTGGGAGGATACAAAAAAAATTCCATACGAAATNATTTTTCTTTTCGGCGCAGGTTTTTCAATCGCCTTTGCTTTCACTTATACCGGTTTATCTGAAGTTCTGGCGTTGCATCTTTCCAATTTTTCGTCTTTACCACCGTTCATGCTGCTGTTGATCATTGCGTCATTAGTNACATTTACAACTGANATCACNAGCAACACNGCGCTTATTTCAATGCTCCTGCCTGTTCTTTACGCAGTGACCGAACAGAATGGTTTGGATACACAACTCTTTTTGATGGTAGCAACCATCTGTTCCAGTTATGCCTTTATGCTGCCAATTGCAACTCCTCCAAACGCGATTGCCATGAGTAGCGGTGTGGTTAAGGTAGGCACAATGGCCAAGTTTGGTTTTTTCTTTAACCTGATAGGTATCATGCTGATTGTCGTGATTGCCTCTACTTATTGGGAACTCTGGCTAGGTTGAGCTGTGACTCAGGAAACAAAATTAAAACAGCTTTAGAGCAAACTCATCAAATCATTCCAAGTTACAAAAACCATTAAAGAAATCAGCACAGAAAAACCAATCATCTGAGTACGTTCCCGCATAGCAATGCTCAAAGGCGCACCTTTTAATTTTTCCAAAAGCAGCATAAAAATGTGACCTCCATCCAGGGCCGGAATCGGCAGCAGATTGAAAATTCCAAGTTGCAGACTAATGAACGACATCAGGAAAAACAGGTCAGCGATACCGCTCCGTACAGCTTCTCCAATCACCATACCAATTTTTATCGGCCCTCCAAGATCGTCCATTGAGCCTTCACCTTGAAATATTTGTCCGAGAAAACCGAAAGTAGCTTTTGTTAAAAACCACAATCGTGCACCGCCCAAAACAACGGATTCACTGAAGGAGTGCGAGCGTGTAATTTTCTGCATGCTCATGCCTAACAGCCATCTTTGGGATTTTTCTTCCAAATAAGGCGCTACTTCAACAAACTGTACTTCTCCGTTTCTCTCCAGTTCAACCGTGAGTTTTGTTGCAGAACTTCCAGTATTTTCACCACTTTCAGTCATGATTTTCTGAACTGCAGGTGATATTTCAATCCAGTCCTGAACAGACAATCCATTAATGGCTTTTACTTTGTCTCCAGTTTTAATACCTGATTTTTCTGCCGGAGAGTCTCCGGTAAATCCTCCGACTATTGGAGCAAGTAATGGTGACCAGCCCATATTTCTGCCACGGCGCATTTCAATTCCGGAACTCTCCATTATCATAGAATTTCCGGCTCGTTCAACTTCCAGGCTCAGATTTTCTGCAGGTGAAATTTGCCCAAGTACGTTGTGAAGTTCTTCCCAGTTTTTTACTTTGCTGCCGTTCACCGCGATTATTTCATCGTTTGCCCGAACTCCCATTTGATACGCGTAACTGTCCTGTTGAACATTTTGGATGTAAGGCGCATCATTTAAATAAGCTGGAATATCCATACCTATCCAAAAAACCAAAGGCATAAAAATTAAGGCAAACAAGAGATTCATTGCTGGACCCGCGGCAAGAATGTAAAGGCGTTGAAAAAGGGATTTTGCCGCATAATTTGCTGGATCCTCCGGATCTTCGTCCGTTACGTTCTGCCCGTACAATTTAACGTAACCTCCAACAGGCAGCCAGGAAATCCTGTATTCAGTTTCTCCAACTTGTTTTGCCAGTGCAGTCGGTGGAAAACCGATTGAGAACGCTTCTACACGTACGCCGACATGACGTGCCGCAAGATAATGTCCAAGTTCATGAATGAAAATCAGTACTCCGAGAACTGCTAAAAAAGATAAAATAGTTGTCAGCATAAGGCGTTGTTTAATAAAATATCAGGTTTAGTTAAATATATATCCAACACGTTGAAGTGCAGAAATTGCGGCTGTTAAGCCTTGTTTTTTGATTAAAATGTAATCTGTGTCAAATGTCGAAATTGCAAAAACACTGAGTTTTTCCTTTGCCAGAACCTCAGTAATTCCTGCGAGAATTCCGGTCAGCTCGAAATCAAGCGGACCTGCTACTTTCAAGCACTTCCAATCCGGGTTGCTCTTTTCACTTTTTACTGCAAGATGTTCCGGACAAACCAGCGACAATTCATCAGTTGTTTTGCTCAAACTGTAAAAATCACATTCACTAACTGCTTCCGGCAAAGAAGCATCTGGAGCAAGCCTGTGAATGCTGAAAGTTTCTTCCAGTACTGACAGTACTAATTTAGACGGCTCCATATATTTGTTCTTCCTAATTCAGCTAGTGAAGATGTTTCAGCACTTTTCCGGCTTGTTCACGTCCCCACTGATCTGCCTGCAAGGCATCTTCGAGTGTCTTAATCTTCAGCAGGAAATCCGGAATATCAGCTAAACTGTCCTGTGCCGTTTGCTCCAGAGTTTCGTCAAAATCTTGCATCACGGAAGCTAAAATTTTGGCGATGTCAACAAAACGGATTTCCTCATTTAAAAACGCAGCAACCACTTTTTCATTTGCACCGTTCAAAACTGCAGGTGCGCCGCCTCCTTGTTTAGCAGCTTTGAGGGAAAGCGGCAGGCATGGAAAACGTTGCTCATCAATGGCCTCAAAGTGTAACGCATTCAGCGCAACCGGATCTAAACGTGGAATTTTCAAAGGTAGTCTTTCAGGCCAGCCCAGACAGTAAGCGATCGGAACCCTCATGTCCGGAAGTCCCATTTGCGCCAAAAAAGAACCGTCAATAAATTCCACCATCGAATGAATGATACTTTCACGCTGCATCAGCACATCGATCTTATCAACCGGCGTATTAAACAGCCAGTGTGCTTCGATTATTTCCAGACCTTTGTTCATCATCGTTGCTGAGTCAATGGTGATTTTTCGACCCATTTCCCAGTTTGGGTGATTCAGTGCTTCGGCGAGAGTTATCTTTTCAAACTCGTCCAGAGGAAGATCACGGAATGGGCCTCCAGATGCAGTCAGGATCAGCTTTGCGATACGTTCCGGTGGTTCATCATGCAGAGCTTGGAAAATCGCATTATGCTCACTATCGGTCGGTAACAACTTTGCTCCTGTTTTTTTGGCGGTCTGGATGAAGAGTTCTCCAGCCATTACTAAGGGTTCTTTATTGGCAACAGCGACTATTTTTCCTGCTTCAACAGCAGCAAATGTAGGTTCCAAACCAGCAGCCCCAACTATTCCGGCCACTACCAAATCTACTTCCGGATCACTGGAAATCTGTTTCAGACCTTCAGTGCCCCAAACAAATACTGTTTCCGGACCGCTTTTTCCGTTGCTGAATGACTCACGCAATTCACTTGCTTGCTTAGCTGTGTCGACACATACCAGACGCGGTAAAAATTCCTTTATTTGCTCTGAGAGACTCTCAATAGAATTCCGGCAAGACAACGCTTCAATCCTGAATTTTTGCGGAAACTGACGGATAATATCAAGCGTGTTTAAACCAATGGATCCGGTTGAACCAAGGATGGTGAGTTTTTTTTGAACGGAGTCTTGAGTTTCCGGACTATTGGATAAACTTTCAGAGGGTTTCATCCGAGTTGTAGCAAATAATAAAAAACTGGTGCAGCGAGCATGTGTCCATCAATCCGGTCGAGGATACCGCCGTGTCCGGGTAGCAGCGTTCCGGAATCTTT
>JGI26270J51728_1000253_pt1 | contig 30000 bp, 29 predicted proteins | sample SaaInlLV_10m_DNA_2_FD_51728 | JGI IMG/M metagenome (IMG submission 51728) | reverse complement strand
ATTGTCTTCCCAGATCACTTTAAATTAACAGTAAATACTGACACGGCAAAAATGCTTGGATTAGAACTAGAAACAATCCAGGAAGATACAAAGATAAATTTTTATCCATAAAATCTAAATATAGAAATATTAAATGATAAAGATAGGAATAAGATTCAAATTCATTTTTTTCACAAGCTTGCTAATTGCAACTATTGGCATAGCCAGTAGTTGGTTTTTTTCCTCACACACAAGAAGCCAACTTGAAGAAGAGCTAAAGAAACGCGGTTATTCCTTAATAGCGCAACTTGCACAAGATGGAGAGGTTAAAGACTCCATGAGTGTCGCACAGAAGGCTTTTTTCGAAGAACCAATCAGAAGGCTACGCAATCTTGACATAGAACATGAATTAGCTTATTGGCGTGTGTTACTTACTCATGATATTGTCCTTCTTGAGAAAAAAGAAAAATGGATTAAGGCTGAAATCGAAAAAATACCTGCACCCGAAAATATTGATAATATTACAGCTCCTGTTTTCAATGTTCACATTACAGACAATGGTGAGCAATTTTTTAATTTTGTTGTCCCTATTTTTGAAAAACATTCAATTACTGAAGAGGAATTTGCTGCACAATTTTTTTGTTTAGATGAAGATTATGATCAAAACGAGACTAAACTCCTTGGGATCATTCAGATCGGTTTAACCCCGGAACGGATTAATAAAAAGATGCATGCAATCCTGTGGACATGCAGCATTCCATTGGGATTCATTATTGTGTTGGTGGGCATAGCTGTCTCTTATTTCATAGCAAGCGGTGTTGTAAAACCTGTAAAACTCCTCGTAAAAATAACTGATAAGGTCGCATCTGGGGACTTAAACCATAAGGTCGAAGTAAGTTCAAATGATGAAATCGGGTTACTTGCATCTCAGTTTAATCAGATGACAAAAAGTTTAAAACAACTCATTGATGAAAAAGAGGGAGTTATGGAAGAAATTAAAAATGTAAACAAGGAACTATCATCAATTAATCTTGAGTTGATTCACAAGAACGAGCAATTGAATGATGCACAAGAGCAGCTGGTAAGAACTGAAAAATTAGCCGCAGTTGGCACCTTGGCTTCTGGTGTAAGTCATGAATTAAGAAATCCACTAAGTGCCATAAAGAATGCTGTATTTCTTTTGAAAAGAAAATTATCCAAAAAGGCGATGCCTGACATTGACGAAAAAATCATAAAATTCCTTGATATAATGGACAAGGAGATTGACAGATGCTCCAAAATCATTAATGATCTTTTAGGGTTCACACGTGTTACGAAACCCACCAGGTTTAGTGCTGATATTAATGCAGTTGTTAATGAGTCACTCTCAAGAGTAGATATATCGAAAAACATTAAACTCTCTAAAAGCCTCCAACCAGATTTGCCCATGATAATGATAGACGCAAATCAAATTGGCCAGGTACTTATAAACTTAGTTGAGAATGCTTGTCAGGCAATGATGAATGAGGGAGAATTAAAAATATGTTCGAGAGTATCAGATAGTTTTATGGAAGTTGAAGTAGGCGATTCGGGATGTGGTATTCCGAAAAAAGAGGTTAAGAAAATATTTGACCCTCTGTTTACAACAAAACCCAGAGGAACTGGGATTGGNTTAGCAGTATGCTATGGAATCATTCAGAAACATAATGGAGTTATANATGTAAAAAGCCAAGAAGGAATTGGGACAACAATGTTTATCAAGTTACCAGTAGAGGACAGAGATTCGTGAGCAGGCTAACATATTAGTCGTTGATGATGAACCGGGTATAAGAATTACCCTGGCAAAAATTTTGGGAGATGAAGGTTACAATGTTATTGTTGCAGAAAATGGCTATCAAGGAATCGTAGCCGCTGAAAACACAAATTTCAAGATTGCATTCATTGATATGAAAATGCTGGTATTAATGGCATTGAAACCCTTAAAGGAATCAAGAAAATTGATCCGGCAACAAATGGAATAATAATGACAGGACATTGATGATTTTACAGATCAGGTCATATCTCGTGGAGCCTTTGCACATTTAACGAAACCAGTTGATCAGACAACGCTATTACAATTAACAAGTAGTGCCATAGAGAAATAAAGGTAGATAGTTTAGAAGAACATAACAATCAAAAACGACATGGATGTCAACTCATACGAACTAGAAAGAGCAGAAGTAATGGTTATAGACGATGACGACTCCGTCCTCAAAACAACCATGCTTATATTAGAAGAAGAAGGCTTTCAGATCGATGCATTTTCAACAGGTAAGGAAGCAATTGACAAATTCAATAACAATATTCATGCTGTTGTTTTAGACATTAATATGCCAGATCTGACCGGACTACAGGTATTCAAGAGGATCAAATCAATAAATCCATATGTGCCTATCATTTTCCACACAGGTACTACTGTCATGCTGGAAGAGAGAAGAGACATAAGGAGACAATTTAGGCCACACGCTTATGTACAAAAAGGAGATCCCGANCAGCTCATGGATACAGTAGTCAGTGCTGTCGAATCTTATGGAATTATCCTTAGAAACGTTAAACTCAGTGAGTCNCTCTATGAAGAACTTAAAAAAAGTACAGACAAAATAAAGACAAATATTGAAGGAACCATNCGTGCCATGGCAATGACAGTAGAAATGAGAGACCCCTACACTGCCGGTCACCAGAGNCAGGTTGCCAGTCTTGCAAGCTCCATAGCTGAAAAAATGGGTTTNCCCAGAGAACGTATTGATAGTATTCATCTGGCAGGGGCTATCCATGATATAGGAAANATGCAGGTTCCTACTGAAATACTCAGTAAATGTGGTAAATTAACAAAATTGGAATACGATATGATAAAGACACATTCACAAGCCGGTTATGACATTTTAAAAACAATTGAATTTCAATGGCCTATTGCAGAATACGTACTTCAACATCACGAAAGAATGGATGGTTCCGGATATCCGTCAGGTCTACAAGGCGAAAACATTCTCATCGAAGCCAGAATCCTGAGTGTAGCCGATGTTGTGGATGCTATAGTGCCACATAGGCCTTATAGACCGGCGCTAGGCATTGAAAAAGCGCAAGAGGAAATATCTAACAACAGAAATATACTATACGATCCCAATGTTGTAGATGCCTGCCTGAGCATTATTTCTCAAAAAAATGTTTGGACCTGATGAGAAGTGTTTCCACTATACTCCCTACCAAAAGCCCTAAATCGATATTTGCATTCATCATGTGTGTGTGTTAACATCGTAAATTGAAAATTTATTACCATCTCGTTGCTTTGGGCACCTCATAGGGCATACATTTAAAGAACAAACAACGAATTTAAACGAGGATGTAGCTTTGGAAGTAGAAGAAAAACTATCTAAATTAAAAGCTGTTGTCAGCAAACTTGAGAGTGTTGTGGTTGCATTTTCCGGTGGTGTGGACAGTACGCTTGTTGCAAAAGTATGTTACGACACCCTAAAAGACAAATCTATAGCGGTTACGGCAAGGTCGGAAACCTATCCTGATTTTGAGTTTAAGGAGTCGCAAAAGTTGGCCGATGAGATAGGTATTAAACACCTTGTAATAGACACCAGCGAACTGGCTATTGAAGGATTTGCAAATAACCCTCCTGAAAGGTGCTATTTTTGCAAAACTGAACTATTTGGAAAGTTGAAAGAGATAGCAGGAGAACAGGGTTTTCTGAACGTTGCTGACGGTGCGAATCTAGACGACACACAGGAATTCCGTCCCGGATTGCAGGCATCCAGGGAGCTGAATGTCAGGAGTCCTTTAAAGGAAACAGGTTTGACAAAGAAAGACATACGTGAAGTCTCTAAATTCTTAAATCTGCCTAACTGGGATAAACCCGCGTATGCCTGTTTGTCTTCCAGGTTTCCATACGGACAGTCTATCACGGAAGAGAAGCTCAGTATGGTTTCAGAAGCAGAAAAATACCTGAGGGCTTTAGGCCTGATACAGTTTAGAGTGAGGCACCATGAAACTATTGCCAGGATTGAGGTTTTGCCGGAGGATATACACATCCTTACTAATTCACCTGTCAGAGAAGAATTATCAGCTAAGTTTAAAAATATCGGTTTTACTTATGTTACACTGGATCTTGAAGGTTACCGTAGCGGAAGCATGAATGAGATACTTTCTGAGATAGAGCAAAAAATAAACTAAAGTAGTGCAAAAGGGTTGGCAAGTGTTACCTTCCCTGCACCTGCCAAATTGTTAATGAATACTGATAGTGAAATACAACAAGAGGAACTCTTAAGAAAGAAAGCAGAAAGCATAAAGAGCATGTTTGGCTCTATAGTAGGAGTATATGATCTCCTGAATGCGATTTTGAGTCTTAACTTCGATAAGTCATGGCGAAAATTTGCCGTAAAAGTAAGTGAAATAGAGCCACACACAAAGGTGCTGGATGTTTGTACCGGCACCGGAGATCTTGCCATATCTCATTCTAAATTATTAAATGGAAATGGGCTTGTGGTCGGAAGTGACTATTGCCACGGCATGCTGAAATACGGATTACCTAAAATCAGGAAGAGGCATCTGGAAAGCAAGATCAAACTTGTAGAAGCAGATACACTACAACTTCCCTTTCGTGACAACGCATTCGATGTTTCTACTGTTGCTTTTGGTATAAGAAACGTCTCGAATCTGGAAGAGGGAATAAAAGAGATGAGAAGAGTGGTCGGGCCGAATGGCAAAGTTGTCATATTGGAATTTTCGCAACCGACAAACTTTCTTTTTAAAAAAATATACTTTTTTTACTTTACCAGAATACTACCAATGATAGGACGGTTGATAGCCAAAAGCAAGGTTGATGCATATTCATATCTGCCACAATCAGTATTGGCCTTCCCGGATAGATTAAGCCTGAAGAAAAAGATGGAGCAATGCGGCCTGAAAGATGTAAGATTTTTTACCAGAACACTGGGTATAGTTACAGTCCATATAGGGAAAAAACCTGCAAGTTCTCAATAAATTAACAAGAGTACAAATTTTTTTATTGATATTAAAGAGATATGAAATAAAATGAGTAATTCATTGGGGTATTGTGTAATGGTAGCACAATTGATTCTGGTTCAATTTGTCCGGGTTCGAATCCTGGTACCCCAATTTATTCTCCCCCAAAGACTTACGACAACCTAGAAGCACTCAAAAAACCCTCTTTTTCACCGATTGTAGTCAAATTGTAGTCAGAATCTAAAATATCAACTCCAATTCTCAGACTTTCAGTACAATGATGGGCATATCTCCTTTGAGTTGTCTGAACATCTTCATGACCGAGCAATCTTGAAATTTTATAGATATCTAAGCCTCTATGAGCCAGACGAGTCGCAAATGTTCTTCTCAGTCCGTGCCATGTAAAGTCACTGATTCCTGTCCTCTTTACCGCTCTTTTAAAAGCCCTTATAAGATTACAGTTGTTAAGCTTTGTCCCACAATTGCTGAAAAATACTAGATCATTTTTGATGCTTCGAGTCTTTGCATTTCTTTCAAGTACTCCTATAGCAGTTTTGTTCAATGGAATACTTCTAGGCCTGCCAGATTTTGTTTCCAGAATAAGAATGTCTCTTCGTTGCAAAGACACTCTCTCCCAAGTCAATGAAAGCTGTTCATTCTGCCTCAGTCCAGTGTTTAGCGAAAAAACTACTAAACCTTTTAACCATTCAGGGCAGTTCTCAATAAGCCTCTTTTCTTCGTCCGATGTCAGGTATTTTTCCTGAACATTGTTTTCTTTCTCTTTTTTTATCCTCAAGAAAGGCTTATGATCTAACCACTCCCACTCCTCAACTGCTATAGTGAACATCCTGGATAACATTGCCGTCTCACGATTAATAGTTGCAGGACTTACACCCTCTTCATATCTTAACACCTTATACTTTGATATCTTTTTGGCTGTTATTAACAACAAGTTTATGTTACCAAAAAAAGGAATAAGATGTTTTGAAGATGCAGTATAGCTTCTCTGCATACTAACGGACTTCTTTGGTGCATACTCCTTCATGAATTTAGCAATCAACGGCAAGAAAGTTCGTTCATTATAGATAGGTTTTTCATAATACTTTCCTTCAATAATCTCTGTTCGAATCTTTGCTTCGATTGCTTTTGCCAGTTTTCGATCTGAGGTCTCAAGGCTTTTTTGAATCTTTCTACCATTATGCCTTATACACGTCCACCAGACACCGCTTCGCTTAAACATTCATACCTCCTTTCCGAAGCCTGATAGTATCTGCATGTCGCTATCGGCTAGATTATATGTCACTATCACAAACATTTTCAACAATTTTATTAACAGTTTTCAACACCTTTTGTTTCAGCCGTATTTGTAAAAAGTTTTTCCTGTTTCTTTCTTAAGAGAGATCATCCTGGAGTAAAAAACATATTACAAATACTAAGACTCTGTCTTTTGAAGATTTCCAGGACTTCCCTTTGCATTTTGAAATTTCTGTAAGTAAAAAAAAATCATGCGATAAAAAATGTATGACATATTTTATATACTTCCAGAAACGACTGGTTTAAAAGCATTAGTCACATTCCAAAAAATTAGAAATCAAATTTCTTTTTGCCATTATCTAAAGTAACTCTCTTTACTTCCATCCGAACTTTATTTCCAAACGGAAAGAACTCGTTGAAATCAACCCTAACAGGATCTCCCATATTTAAAAGATGCTCTCCATTTACATTAACCATAGGAATAAAGACTCTAAACGTATCTCTAAGGTCTTTACACATTACCTGAAACCAGACACCTTTATCAGAGACGTTTACATCGCTTGCAATCATGCCATCTACTATCATCACTTGTCACCTTTCTAAAAGTTTCAAGATGAATCTACTTCATCATCTTGAAATAGTTTATTGTCAACAGAACATATCCTTATAAGCCCGATTCTTACTGCTCCAAGAGCATATCTAACCAGTTCACTATCAACACCAGTCTCTTTAAAGCATCTATCAACAACTTCCTTAATGGTTCCTAGTGTTTCATATTGTTCTTCCTCTTTCGGTGTAAGTTCTTCCATCTCTTTCAGGCCGTAACAATTGCCAAACCTCGACACCATCCTCTTTCCCTTCATATCAACTATAATCTCTTTAAGCCTGGCTTCTTCAATATCAAGACCAAACTTCATAGAGTACTTTGAGATTTCTTTTCCATATCCTTCAGTTACCGGCCTGATATCTGAAATCTGCCCTAGACCAACTTTTAGAAGAACATGCTCAAGGTCTTTCTTTAGTGGGTCTAGAAAATAACCATTGTCTGTAAGCTGCATATTCTCAACTTTACGATCAACTGCCAGATCAACGAGCATATGTGAGTGAACATGCCAGCCTGTTTCTTCTTTGTATGTAATCTCTATATGCTCTACACCTCCCCGGATATACCTTTTCCACCATGAACGCTCTTTTTTGAGTAAACTTGTTGATTTCTTAAAACACCCTACAGCTGTTTTCAAACTATCCCTGTTTAATGCATTAGCAGTTATTGTCAGTAAATGAGGATTTTCCATGTTTTTACCAAGTTTTTCCACCTTTCGAGAAAGAATAGATGCACGGTATGAGTTACACACTGGGCAGACTCGATCTTTACAACGTAGTTGCGGTTCATACAGAACATTGGATGGGTCTCCTTTCTTAACTTTCACAAAAATAGTATTTCCACAATAACCCATCCTCTTGGCTCTGGAGTCCTGGCCAACATCACGGATATATTTTTCGATACGCCAAAGTGCTCTAAGCCTCCAGCTATTTTTAACGGTCATAACTCCAGATTTTCTCTCTTTTTTTACTGCGCATTTACACATAATTTTTCTCCTGAAAATGCTATAAAAACGGCTGAAATTTACCACATTGTAAGTCTTAATATTTCAACACTTTAAAAATCAGTGTTCTAGTTGTTTCTTAGTATCAAGTCATAGGGGTTCTCCCAATCTGAAGCCAAAAAAAAAGCTGCATGTCTTCCGGGCGGTAGTGACCGTCCTCATCCATGCAGCTTTTTGTGTTGCTATATTTAGTTTATTAACTAATCTATACGTATTATTCTTTTTCATTGGTGAATGGGAATAATGTTCTGGAGGACATAAGTTGCCGCTTATGTCTTCCTTTTTTTATGTAATAAAATATCTATAACAAATATTTATTAAAAGTAAAACGGTGTTTTACCGTATTCAAACACAATATATAAATATTCAAAAAAGTACAGAGGTGTTCCACCTACTTTTATACCAAAAGTAATAATTCTCATTGTATCATCTATTTCTTGCTTGAAGTTAAAAACACAAAATATGTTTTAGCACATTAATATCTTATGGGGGTATAAAATGTTAATAAGTTTCCGGCGGAAATATTTAATCACAAATAGTGCTATTTTATATTCTTTTTTTTATGTCACTAAAAAAGGTGCGTGGGGAGATTGAACCATGATAATGCCCCACCATTTTTAGTGAAAATTTGTTGCACATAAGCCTCTATCATACCAAGACTTATTCCCAACGTCCGCTAATGAGTAGTTATGTTATACTCTGTGAATTATTAATACAGACTCTTTGACTCCCAATCGAAAGATCAATAAATAAGAATACATAGTTACCGAAGTCAATATACAGTCACCGCAACAGTAATTGTTTGTAAACCACGGTACTTCACCAGAATAATACTTATGACAAGCTGACTCTTAGATTGTCAATCAAAGGTCGTTCGCTCAGTCTAACGGTGTAATAATATTATTGTTTGATATTGACAATGTTTTGTCTAATCTGTATATTTCTTACGAGTATTTGCAATTTAAATGCACTTTGAAAATTTAAAATATGTTTACGGGTGTTTGCTAACAGCAACTTGCTGGTAGCGACTTAATAGGGAAGTCCCTTAAAGGGCACGGACCCGCCGCTGTAATCGGCTACTAAGACTGCATATCACGATATTACGTGATAACAGGCCACTTCTCCCGGCTTTGACCGGGGTGGGAAGGCGCAGTCATTAGGTTGACCCGATAGTCAGAAGACCTACCCGTAAATACTTCACAATAACTCTTCGAAGGTAAAGAAGGTGGAGGTAGAATACGTTTTTTATTACATAATACATATAACATAAAACCCGGATCTTCCCATCGAAGATCCGGGTTTTTTTATTGGAGTAATAAATCAGCCTACAAAATGATATTGGAGGTAATCATTTGAGTTAATATTTTGTAATAATTTTTTACTGTGTGTGAGATTTAAGGGAATCCCTGCCGAGTTGAAACTCGGTTAACGGGAGCTGCCCCGCAACTGTAATCGGTGACGAAATCTGCAAAATACCACTGTTCGCTTTCGGCGGATGGGAAGGTGCAGAAACCAGGATGATCCGAAAGCCAGGAAACCTGTCTTACACGTTTTTCCAGCACTTTTTTCCGAGGGGAAAAGGAGGTTTATATGAAGTACTGTTTATTTATTCTATTGTTTGTATCACTATCGTTTTTACCCGCTATCTGTTTTTCTGAAAGCAATGTCAACCTGAAAAAAGAATCAAATAAGTCAGCAATGCAAGATAAAGCTCTGGTTGCAGGAGTTGACGAATATACTGAAGTAATCATGGTAACCGCAACGAGGACAGAGACACCGGTCAGTCAGTTGCCAGATTCTGTTTCCATTATATCAAGAGAGCAGATTGATCAGCAAAAGGCGACAACTATTTTCGAGGCCCTACGCAGTGTACCCGGATTGAATATACGCAAGTCCGGCTCTATTGGCCGGCAATCTGAGATGACAATAAGAGGATCTAGCACAAGCCAGGTTTTAGTAATGATTGACGGTGTACAGGTAAACAGTGCAACAACAGGGACCTTTAATTTCGCAAATCTCACTACCGATAATATAGAGAGGATAGAAGTAGTAAGGGGTGCTCAAAGCACACTGTATGGTTCTGATGCCATGGGAGGCCTGATAAATATCGTTACCAGGAAAGGTAAAGGTAAACCGAAGTTCAGTATTCGCTCAGAATTTGGGACACTCGAAAGGACGTTTAATGAGTCAATAAACTCAAGTGGAAGTTTGGGGAAATTTAACTATTCCGTTGATGTTGCCAGGGTTGACAGTGATGGGCGCGGGTCTGATGATGATTATGATAAGACTAATATATCATCAAAGTTTGGTTACAAGATTAGTGAAACAATAAATTTTGATGCTGCAATGAGATACAATGACTCCATGGTAGCTCTTGATGACGGCGCGTTCAAGCAGGACCCAAACAGATTTTCACAGAATGAGGATTTTAATATGAACGCGGTTGTTAATCAATCTTTGACAGATTGGTGGAGTCAAAGTCTAAAATTCTCATTTGCTGATTCTGATCTGGTAAGTATTGACAGGGCAAACCCGGGTACGGCCGAAACTTCCAACTCTCGGTTCCGCCTCGATACACAAATTTACACGGGTAACTGGCAGCATACCCTGAAATACAGGGATATTGATACCTTTGTAGTCGGTTTTGAATTTGAAAACCAGTCTGCTGACAATAGAACATTTGATGAAACATTAATCAATAGAGGATGGTACTTCCAGAATCAGCTGAAACTATGGGACAGGTTCTTCTTCAACGCAGGATTGAGATTAGACGATAACAACACATTTGGAAAGGACGTTAATCCCAAACTATCGATTGCTTACCATCTGAAGGAGACAGATACAAAGTTCAAGGCCAATTATGGAAAGGGGTTCAGAGGTCCCACGCTAAATCAGTTGTTCTTTCCAAATTTCGGTAATCCCATTTTGGATCCGGAAGAGAGCGAGAGTTATGATTTGGGTTTTCAGCAATACCTGTTTGATGACAAGTTCTTCTTTGGTGTAACCTATTTTAATAATAGATTTTCAAATCTTATTGAGGCAGTTGATACAGGTGGATTTGTCTTCGAGGCACGAAATCTTGGTTTTGTCAGGACAGAGGGCATTGAAGCAGAGGCCGTAATCAAACCATTTGAGGGCTTAACTCTGAGGGGTACATTTACGAAGACTAATACCAGAGACGGGGCGAAAAAGGAGTTGAGAAGGCAGCCTCGGAAGCAGGGTTCTGTTAATATCAATTACAGCTTTCTGGATAAATTTAACATAAACGTTGACGACACAATTGTCGGGAATTCCAGGGACGGTACTGACGGTGGTGGAATTACACCTACAGGAAGGCCGACCATAAGGACTAACACGGGTGTGCACAAACTTGATGCAGCATTGTCATACGACTACTCAGAACACCTGCAGGTTTACACTAGAGCAGAAAATGTATTAGACATCCAGTACGATGAAATACTAGGGTTCAGATCGGCAGGGGCAAGATTCTTTTTTGGGGTAAAACTCAGTATGTAACGGAAGTATTTCAATCTTTTAGAAAGGAGAAAAGAATGAAGACCATAAGTAAAATCAGTGTTGTCTTTATTTGCTTAACCGTTTTTTGTGCGGCAGTATGTGCAAGTGAAAAAGTGAAAGTGGGTATCGACTACGGCGGCACACGTAAAATCCGTGACGCCGAGACGAAATGGACGGAAGGGGTAACCGCTTTGGAAGTACTTGAGTCGGTTGCGCAGGTAGAAACTCATCAGGTGAAGGACTATATATTCGTTACGTCTATTGACGGCGTAAAAGGCAGACGTGGCGATAAGGGCTGGTACTATGAAATTAATGGCAAGCGTGCTGATAAGTTGGCCTTTAGGCGTGTTCTTAATAAAGACGATAGTACAAAGTGGATTTATAAAAAGGACGTCTGTTCTCCCAAGGTAGATAAGTAGTAACTGTTAAATCCGGAAATTTGAATATAGCTAGTTTCGGGTTACGTGTTACGCGTAATCCGAAATCTAAGTTTTTTAGCATTAACAATAAAATTATGAATCAAAATTATAGAACTATGCTTTTCTTAATATTCTGGATTATACTGACTGTGTGCAGTCAACATTTGCAGGCAGAGCCTGTGGATTCCGGAAAGACAAAGATCTTTATTGATGATACTAATTTTTCTCTACATTTTGACAATTCGCCCAAACGAATAATTTCCGTTTCTCCGAGTGCAACAGAAATATTAGGAGTTATTGAAGCGGATTCTATGCTGGTAGGCGTTTCCTTGTATTCTTACTACCCTCCTTCTATTAAAGATCTTCCCAAGGTAGGCAGTTATGTAAAGCCCAATATTGAACAAATCATCTCATTAAATCCCGACCTGGTTGTCATGTCCTATGAAGGAGCACCTAGGAGTGATGTAAATCATCTACGGAGGCTAAATCTGAATGTCGCTGTTTTACGCAGTGAAAATTTTTCTGATATTATAAAAAACATTAACTGGCTCGGAGAAGTTTTAGGGCATAAAAAAGAAGCAAAAGAAGCAGCTGGAAATTTAGAGAGCCGTTATAAACAGATTCGGTCTCTGGTTCAGGGAATGCCAAAGCCCCGTGCTTTTTATTCAATCGCCCTGAATCCTATAACGTCCGTTGGGGCCAAAAGTTTCATTAACAGTTTAATTTATGATGCAGGGGGAATTAACATTGCCGGGGACATCGACCAGGCATATCCCAGGTTAACTATTGAAAGTGTTATCGCCATGTCGCCGGATGTCATGATATTTTCAAGCGGTATGGGCAACGCGCTTGACATGGAAAACCAGCTGCCATTCTGGAAGCGTTGGAAAAGTATCCCTGCCGTACGTGACCAGAGGTTCGTTGAAGTTGATCATGACCTCATCAATCGTTCCGGTCCAAGAGTGGTCCAGGCGCTGGCTTCAATAGCTCAACAGCTTCATCCTGAAAAGGCAGAAGAGATTCAACGGATAATGAAAAATGAAAAACTGTAAAATATTGTTGTTCGCGATTCCAATTTGCTGGGTCCTCATCTTTTTATTCTGTTGGAAATCCGGCACTGTGATAATCACCTGGGCGCAATTGAAAAACACGGTTTTTGGAGAAGCTGCTTCTAATCAAACAAACATTATATTATTGCATGTGCGATTACCCAGACTTCTTCTGGCCGCGCTTACCGGTGCTACCCTATCTTTAACCGGAGCGGTATTTCAAGCATTATTGAGAAATCCGCTTGCCGACCCTTATATTCTAGGAGTTTCTGGAGGTTCGGCACTGGGTGCGGTAGTTGCCATGGGCTTTGGTTTACATTTGTTGATTATCGGTTTTCAAATTGTCCCTATTTTTGCCATATGCGGTGCACTTTTAACCATACTATTTGTTTATAATTTTTCCAGAGTAGGTAATTATCTACCAACGCAAACGATGTTACTGGCCGGTATTTCATTACAGGCAATGCTTTCAGCATTGATTTTGTTTCTACAAACCCTGTTGGAGCCTTTACAATTGATGCAGGTTTTTACCTGGTTAATGGGAAACATACCAACTCCGGAATACGGAAATTTATTATGGATATTTCTATATGTTGCTCTGGCAATCGGAGTGATTTTGCCGCAGGCACGGCATCTGAACGCGCTTACTCTGGGCGAACTGGATGCACAAATTGTTGGTATTGATGTTGAACGTTTAAAAAAGATTCTTTTTTTTGCATGCTCTCTTTTAACCGGGAGTATAGTCGCTTTAACCGGGCTAATCGGTTTTGTAGGAATTATTATTCCACATTTATTGCGGTTTTTAATCGGGCCTGATCACAGGCGTTTATTACCTGCCTGTGTTATTGCCGGTAGCATTTTCATGGTCGTTGCAGATACCCTGGCACGTGTACTGCTTTCACCAACTGAAATCCCTGTTGGTGTTATCACCGCTCTTATTGGTGGGCCGTTTTTTTTGTTTCTGCTATGGAAAAACAAGCGTAAGGGGATGCGATGAGTGAAAGATATCAAAATGTAACGGTTGAGCAACTTAATTATTCGTATACAAAAACTCCCTTTATTCATGATTTGTCTTTTCACTTTAAGGCGGGAGAATTGTTCAATGTTGTCGGTCCTAACGGGGCTGGCAAAACCACTCTATTATATTTGCTTGGCGGGATAATGAAACCTCAGACTGGTAGAATTTTACTGGATGGTATACCGTTATCTTCTTTTAAACGTCAGGCACTTGCCAGGATCATGACTATTATTCCGGCGGAATCAAATATTGTATTTGACTTCACGGTTTATGATATTGTGTCCATGGGACGTTATCCTTATCATCACCCACTTTCGTCTTTAACCAATAACGACCATAAAATAATAAGAGAAGCTATCGAACGAACCGGATTAACGAAATATGAGGATACGATTTTCAACCAGCTCTCCAGCGGTGAAAGGCAGAGGGTCTTAATTGCCCGGGCTTTGGCGCAGAAAACATCTATTTTATTGATGGACGAACCGACTGTCCACCTGGACATTCATTACCAATTGGAAATTTATCGCCTTGCACAATCACTTGCACATGATAAGAATCTTTCCATTTTCATGATATCGCATAATCTGAATTATACATCTATGTATAGTGATCGTATTATGTTAATGCATGAAGGAGGTATCGTCAAAATCGGTACACCTGAAGAGATTTTACAGCCGGAACTGCTCAGTGAAGTTTATGGTACTGCGTTGTCTGTTTACCCCCATCCCAAAACAGGTAAGCCGACTGTCTGGCCGGATTAATAAGTAGCAGTGTTATCAACATTTAAATTCTTATCAAGAGAAGAAGGACACACGGCAATGTTAATAGGGGAACATGACGGGTTTGAAATACACCGCAAAGAGAAAATTATATATGTTAACTTTCTCGTTCCACACAGGGTGATTTCTACTTGCAGAGTAAACGGAGGGTTGCGTGACGATCTAGAGGGTATCGCTAATCATCAACTATGTGAGCCTTCGGGGCACGACAGAAAGATCCTATCGTCTATAGCCGAAAGCCCTCTTGATTATTTAAAGTCGGTTTGTGAAAAACACGGACTCTCTTCTGAAAAAAGAGCACTCCTTGGCACTGCCGCAAACATGAACTATGCTGCAGTGGAATCTCAGGAATATCGAAGTCTTAAGGTAGTGGCGATAAGCACGGGAGGTGTGGAGGTAAACGCCGGCAGGGCAGGTGACCCGGCAAATCTTTATGAGCAGGATGGTAAATTTATTAGCGCAAATGGTGAAGTTGATGAACCTCACGGCACGATAAACACAATAATTATTATAAATAAAGAACTTACGCATGGCGCTATGGTCAGGTCTATTGTTACCGCCTCTGAGGCAAAAACCGCAGCTCTTCAAGAGCTTGCGGTTAATTCCCGCTACTCATGCGGGTTAGCTACCGGAACTGGAACCGATCAGATTGGCATCGCATCCAGACTAACCGGAGAGTCTCCCCTGACCAGTGCAGGTAAGCACACTAAGTTAGGAGAACTCATCGGTCTGACGGTAAAAAAATCCGTAAAGAAGACCCTGGCATTACAGAATTCGCTCACCTCTCAGAGTCAGCGTTCAGCCAAAATCCATTTAGAGCGATTCGGAATTGATAAAAAATCAATGATTGAAAAAATTTGCAGTTTTCTAAATAAAGAAAAGTCTAAACTACTTAAAAAGAATTTTGAAAATATTAACCGTGATTCCGTTACTGTAGCCGCGACTGCTGCACTTGTTCACTTGCGTGATAAAATAAATTGGGAAATCTTGCCGGAAAACTGTTTACCCGAAATCTTTTCGTCCTATGGAGCGCAGCTTAGTGCCTCCATTTCAGGGAAGTTTGAAAGGGTAGGCCATTATCGTGAATGCCTTTCTCGTGAACCCATGGGGATAAGCAATCATACGTTCACAGATTTTATTTGTAAATCATTTGCTCTGGGGTTTAACGAAAAGTGGGAATAAGCCCAAGTTAAAGGGTGACATTATCATACGTAACGCAATATATAACTAATATTTGAGGAGAAACAGATGGTTGAATTATTTCAAAAGGGCGGATACGTTATGTATCCGCTATTGGTCTGTTCAGTGATTGCGCTGACATTTTCCATTGAAAGGCTGTCTTTTTGGATCAAGGAGAAGAGGGCAAGAAATACCAAGTTGTTGATTGATATCATGAAAGTAGCTGAAACCGGTCAATACGATAATGCGTTAAGATTAGGCAGTAAATCAAAAGATCATGTAATACGTGTAATCTGCAATGGACTTGCACATATTGAGTTTTCGATGATCAACGCCCTGGAAATGGCAGCGGGAGATGAAATTAGTCGGATGAAAAGAGGTCTTGTCGTATTGGATACCATAATAACCATGGCACCTCTACTGGGAATCCTTGGAACAGTAATTGGAATTATCCAGTCATTTGACATGCTGGGACAAATGGGGATAGAAGATCCGAAGGCTGTTACCGTTGGAATAGCGCAGGCGCTGATTACAACCGCTGCAGGACTTACAATAGCCCTGGCTACACTTGTCCCTTATAACTATTTTGTTTCCTGTGTGGAAAAAGCTACAAGAAATTTAGAAAAATATACAACCAGTCTTGAAATATTGTATCAGAAGAAAACATATAAATAATATAAAATGAAACTAAAAACAGGATTTGAAGTAAAAAAAGCGAGAATAGAGATGCTCCCTCTGATTGATATAGTATTTCTATTGCTTGTATTCTTTATATATGCCATGTTGTCCATGGTAGTTCACCGTGGATTTAAAGTCGATCTGCCTCAGGCGACAACGGCTGAGATAGACAGGAAGGATTACATTTCAATTACGGTAGATAAGGATAACAGAATACTTCTAGATAAGGCAGAAATCCTACTGGAAAATCTATCAGATGAAGTAAAGGCAAAGGCGATGAAAGGGACAAAAATATTCATTAACGGTGATAAAAAAGCCGACCTTGGAGTCGTAATAGACGTGCTTGATACCTTGAGGAGAGACGATATAAAGGAAGTATATTTTGAAACAGAACCCGCTGAAAGGCCGACTATTGAAGGATTAAGTAATTGAATAATTGGCGAACTGATACTTGTAATTTTCTCAATCTCATAATCTGAATATGTATAAAAAGAATTTAATAATTGCAGGATTAATAGCCCTGGCACTACACATAGTATTAATCATGCCACTAACTGTTACTTCTGAACCGGAGGTGATATTCAAAAAGGGTGAATCCAGCCTCAAGATGCACCTTGTGCCGTCGGTAGCATCAACTGCTTCTACAAAATCCTTTGATAATATAAAGGAAGAAGTTCAGGAGGTAGAAGAAAAGATAATTGATAATCCTGAGCCTGTAAAAAAAACGGAAACTCCAAAAAAGGAGCAGGTCAAAGTTGAAGAAAAAGTAGAATATAAACAGGAAGAAATAGCCTACGGATCTGAATATTTTAAGACCGAAAAAAAAGAAGTCGATATTAAAAAGTCACAAGTACAGGAAAGAAAAGCATCTGTTATTGATTCAAAAGAGATCATAGCGGATGTTAAGGTAAAAGGCGTGACAAAGGGTGCCATGGTTAAAAACGTATTTAAGCCTTCTTACCCTTCCAGTTGCAAACGACAAGGTCATGAAGGTACAACTGTATTGGAAGTGACAATCCTCAGCAAAGGTAAGTGTGGTAGCATAGAGATAATAAAATCTGCAGGTTGTGAATCACTTGATAAAGCAGCCATTAAAGCTTTAAAGAAAGCAAAATATATCCCTGCTAAACGGTTAGGTGTTTCCTTTACTACAACAAAGAAACTTGCATTCAGTTTTAAACTGGAAGATTATAAATAAATGATTAAGTGACACTTTTCCAATAATTACACAGAGTTTTAATTTTAACCTGCACCTATAACACTGCTAATTTACAACACTTAAAGAATAAACAACCGCTTTTTCCAAAAGTTACACCTTTGTTCCCACATGGTTGTTAATGTAGCTTTCATAGCGACCCAAGGAAGGAATGTCACGGTTCACCGACAGTAGATTTAACTTTGTGCTTTTAAGATTACTGGAATTTAAACTAGTATTAGCAGAAGCCCTCGCAAATATTTATCTAGTATTAATAATAATAATTTTTCAACACGTGATCATTTTTTTAGATTTAAAATCATCTATTACTAAATATTCTGATATAAATGCGTCAGTAGAATGTTAATACCAATTAAGATAAGAATGATGCCGCCGAATGCCTCGATCTTTCTTTCAGAGAGATGACCCACCTTCTTACCAATTACTACTCCGATCATGGATAGAATAAAGGTTACAGCACCTATAATACATGATGGAGTGATTATCTCAACTTTTAGGAAAGAAAAACTAAGGCCGACTGCAAATGCATCTATACTGGTAGCAACTGATAGAAGCAGTAAAAAAGTCCAACTTAATTCTCTGTTCTTCACCGGAGATTCAAGTTTAAAGGATTCATATATCATTTTACCACCAATAACAACTAAAAGCCCGAATGCAATCCAATGATCTATATTATATATAAAGTTCCTGAATCCGACTCCCGTTAACCAGCCAATCATCGGCATAACCCCCTGAAAAAAGCCAAAGGAGAGAGCGATAGTAAAAGCATGTTTAATCTTCAGCCTCTTTAATGTAAGTCCACATGTAATGGAGACCGCAAAAGCATCCATTGCAAGGCCAACAGCTATTATCAAGATAGATAGTAAATTCATCGTATAATTTTTTACAGACTTTAATATCGATGTAATAAAGATCGAATTTTACCCTCTATTAATTTTTCATCAACAAAAAGTTTTACATGTCAAAAGTAGCCAGGTGCTGGAATTGAGCTGTAATATTCCCTGTTTCCCCTTGATTTAAATATTATATAGTTTTACAATTGTATCTCTTGCTGTTCTACCAATATAATATAGCTGTCCAGATTCTGAACAATAATTTATATATTGAGTTAATTAACGGATGGAGGTTTATAATGGATTATCAGTTTCTAATAGATACATACGAAACAGAAAGAACTAAGGTTTTAAGTACATGGAGTACGTTTAAGGACGAAGACCTTTCTACTCGCCCCCACCCCAGTGATAAGCGAGGTAGAAATGCGCTTGAACATATGATTCACCAATGCATGGGTGAAAACAAATGGTTTACCGGTATGCTTGGTATTGATGTAGGTGCACCGCCATTGCCTGAGAAGGAGACGCGTATTGAGTTTATCAAACGTTATGCCGAGGATTCCGGAAAACGGGCCGTAGCCTTAAAAGAGAAGGATAATGACTGGTGGGCTGAAGAAGTCAAGTTCTTCGAATTTGGTAAGTCACGGGCATGGATTGTTACCAGAAGAATCGCCCATACCGCACACCACAGAGGACAGCAGACAATGTTACTTAGAATGGTGGGACGGGATATTTACAGCACTTATGGTCCTACAGCTGACACCGGTGGACTGCAGCAGAATAATGCACTTACAATATATCCCTATCCTGACATCGATACACTTATCAAGGAAGAAACAGCTGGAGGAAGTTCCAANACCACATTACCCGGGCCGGGAGAAAAACCTTGTACAGAACGGCCAGAATAATTACAATCTAACTACTTGTGTTTCGCAGTATTCTTACAAATTGTTTTAATTTTTATGATAAAAGATAAATTATTATTGTCAAAGACATCTAAGTCCATGCTGTCGTCATCTTTCATAAGCATTATCATCTCAATGTGTCTGCTCGTAAACCTCTTTGCACCAGGTTTCAGCACCGTTGTTCACAAAAGGAGTGTCGCGTTACGTCCTGAATCTCATACCTGTGAATGTAATCCTGAACTGCATAGTATAAGCAGTTGTTGCTGTGCTATAGATATTAATGCCTCTGAAGAGAAAAGTTTGCTCAAGGAAGATTATCAAGGCATATTCTCCACATTCATTAAGAGTCTGGGGTGTTCAGGTCTTCCTGATCAGTCTACATCATTTTCATATAATGTCAGCCTTCCGGAGGACGACTGCTCCTCACCAAAACTATCTATGCTTTTTTATCTGAAAAAGCATCAAGAAGTATTTCCGGCATCCTTAAGATTATCCCCGCCGGACAAGCCACCACGTCATCATGCATAAAGTCCAATCTATATTTAATAAGATTGCGAAACAAAAAACTCATTAAATAAACAAGATAAGCCAGGTAATTAAATGCGTTGCTTACATACGGGGACTCATCGTCTTATGTTATTGTCTCCAGTTGGCCATTTTCTACCTTTATCTCATGATCATTAGGTTGAGATCATTTTCAAGATATTCCCACTTAAAACTGTGGGATTGAGAGATTTCTTCTAAGTAGTAGATCCTCACTTAACGATAATGACCCTTATGCTGTTTATCACATCTCAATAGATGTTTTTGTTTCTATTATTTATCTGCAGGATCTCTTTTGCTATCAGGCGAATATGGTTTGTTTTGCTGTATTTCAGCGATAACGATATACCGTGTGATCCTTGCAGATAATTTTGGTCTAACTCTTCAATTATGAGTACACCAAAAAATAGGCAAGAATGGATGATAATGAGAACATCGGACGCATTTCATTATTGAATAAGATAGCATCAGATTAGACTGACATGCCAAAAATCATACAGAGTTTTCAAAACTTACCAGAATAACTAATTAGTAAAAACAATTTCAAGGATACTACAATGAGAATAGTCACACTGTTAGCAATTATTACGTTTTCTTTTATTCCAATTAATGTGTTCGCCCAAGATAAAGCTGGATCTCCAGATGCTAAGGCAACATTGCATACACAAGAGACCAAATCAGCCAAGACATTAAAGACTGACAAAAAAGACGTAAATAAAATCATTCAGCTTGATGCGATTACCGTTACAGGAACACGCACACAAGAGTCTCAATTGAAGCAGGCATTGAAGATTGACAAAAAGGATGAAGAGGAGATCAAAATTGACCAGACAATTTTCCAAAAAGACCTTTTAAATTCACTTTCTGGTGTTTTGGTGACACAAACAGGATCCGGCATTGGCCATATGTTATCTGTCCGCACACCAATAACTACTCTGCCATATTTTCTTTATCTACAGGACAATGTCCCTGTCCAATCATCAGGATTTTTTAATCATAATGCGCTGTCATATACCAACTTTGAAACCGCTTCTTCAACAGAAGTATTAAAAGGGGCGGGAACCGCATTGTATGGTTCTGATGCTGTAGCAGCAACAGTGAACGTTCAATCGAAAGCCCCAACAAAATCGAGGGAAACTACTGTCTCTACAAAAGGTGGCAGTGATGGATATTATCATACTTATACGCAGACAAGTGGTCCTATTAATGAAAAGAGTTCGTATCGAATAGGTATTGGACGCACACGTAATGAAGGATGGCGTGATCATACACAGTATTCTCGTCATGAAACGATGGCAAGATACGATTTTATCATTAATGATAATAATAAACTTGAAGCGTCATTCAGTGCGAATGAAACAAACGCAGATCAAGCCGGTTCTTTAATTGGGCGTCATGATTTAAAACATAATCACGAATTTATCGGCAATGTAGATGATAAAAAAGATACTGTTAAATTAAAAAGAAAATTTGATTTTGCACGGTTGAGTTTGAAATGGGACAACTATAGTCTTGAGAATATAGAGATTAGCACAATTGGATATTTACGACGTAATAGAAATCGATATATAGCTACATGGGAAAATGGCCTTCCGAGTAACGATAGCAGATCTAAATCATTTGGATTTATGCATAACATTACACGAAAGTTTAGCAGAGGAAAAGTCATAATAGGTTTAGACTTTGAACGTACTTATGGCGAAGAACATTTTAAACAACTGTTTGATTTTGTACCGACAGGTTTTGGCACTAACATTGATCAAGGAAATATTTTTGATTATGATGTGAAATATCATGCTATTTCACCATACATTCAGACCACCTGGAACATAAACTCAAAGCTTATTGCAAAAGCAGGTTTACGGTACGATTACAATCAGTTCGATTATTCTAACAATACTGCAGATGGTAAATATGGGGCTTCAAAGTGGTTTCGTCCTTCAGATGGCAGGAATTCCTTTGAACATTATAGTCCGAAATTATCATTAAGTTATTTTCCACAGGAAACTATGGAATTGTACGTAAGATATGCAAACGGTTTTAGAATTCCATCTGCAACAAGGCTTTATTCTCAACAAAGAACTACAGGGGCAACAACATTCAAACTTGATGAAGAAATAACTAATACTTATGAGATTGGATTTAAAAAGGTCTTTAGTAAGTCTTCGGTTGATCTGGTCCTTTATCATATGGATATAAGGGACACAATTACCCGTCGTACCGATTCTGTGACAGGAGACAGATTTTATGAGAATGGAGCAGCTACATTTCATAATGGATTAGAGCTGTCTCTTCAACAAAACATCCTTGATTTTTTCTCAACAAAGTTCTCGTACAGTTATTCAAAGATCAAATTTCATAATGATCAAGATTTTGATTATAACAATGTGTCTTTAGTTCCAAGGCATAAGGGTAATGTGAGACTTTTTCTTACACCAAACGAAAAATTAACGCTTATGGCAGAAGGACAATTTACCAGTTCTTATTGGATGGATAATGAGAATGATAATAAATACTCAGGTTACACAATAGGTAATCTCAAAGCGGATTATAAGTTAACTTCCTCCTGGAGACTATTTATGAAACTTAACAACATCGCCAATAAAAGGTACGCGGAAAGAGCAGAATTTACTTTTGGGGAAGAGAGATATACACCAGGTTCTCCAAGGCAGTTATTTGCCGGAATAGATTTCACGTTTTAAAGAAAGCAAAGATATGACATTTAAAAAGATACATAAGGTATCCGGTATATTTGCCGGAGCAGTCCTGTTGTTACTGGCAGTTACCGGATTCTTTATTAATCATGATAGTTGGGACTTTTTATATACTGTTAATGCTCCCAACTCTCTCCTACCAGCACGTGTAATTGCCGAAGGAAATAGATTAAATGAAGTGTTCTTGATTGATAAAGAGGAAGAGAACCATGTGATCTCTGCCGGGCAGAGAGGTATCTTTGTCAGTAACGATAAAGGCAAGAAGTATATGAAAACTTTGTCATTGCAATGTTATTCAATACGCCAGGACATAGCAGCAAGTCGTTACTACGCTGCCACATCAGATGGGATATACCTATCAAAGGATAAAGGCAATACATGGAAATCGTTTGCGCTAAGGAGCAAAATAGTTAATGCGCTGTCGCTACATGATGACAAACTATTTGCCTCAATAAACAAATCTGTTGTAGCTTTGATCAACAACAAGGGAGAGGTGCTGCTAGAAACACCTGTTTATATTCCGGAAAATCAACTTAATCAAAACATTTCACTTTCACGTTTTGTAAGAGATCTTCATTATGGCAGAGGGTTGTTTGATAACGGTTGGTCTCTGCTTATTAATGATGTTTCAGCACTCTTTCTATTCTTTCTGGCAATTAGCGGATATTTGATCTGGTATTTTATTAGACAGATAAAATACAAAAAGAATAATCGCTCAAGACAGGTAAAGTTGTGTATGAAACTCCATTCAAGCATAATATCCTTGATAATAGTAATACCCTTAGTCCTTCTTACGTTGACAGGTATCGCCTTAGACCATTCAGATTATTTCTCATCTTTCTTAAGGAGTACCTCTATATCAAGTAGCCATCTACCACCTATCTATCACTCTTTACGGGAGGATATATGGTCGGTAAATATTTACAAAGATGTATACAGAATTGGAAACCGATATGGGGTGTATAAAAGTGAAGACCTTGCTTCATGGAAACTGGAGAATAAAGGGTTTGCTTACAGAATGAAGCGCTTAAACAATCAGCTTTTTGTCAGCGGAATGGGTGCGCCTAACCGTCTATACGATAAAGATGGCAACTGGCATATGTTAAGAAATACGCCACATATGTTTAAGGATGTCAATTTTGTTAAGAGCGAACCAGTATACTTTAATTTCAGAAAACCGGAAATACCATTACCAGAATTACAGACAACAACATTGTATACAATCCTTTCAGCATTACATAATGGTAAGTTCTTTGCGTCATGGTGGACTTACGTTAATGACGGAGCGGCTTTCTTTTTATTGATGTTATTCACAAGTGGAACGGTACGATGGTTTCGCAAAAATTGCAAAATTACATAGCATTGACTTTAATCTTTATTAATGGCCCATGAAAAATTGGCATTACAGGAGGCAGAATGGAACTAACTAAATTGTTTGTTGACTATGGAATCATCGGGTTCCTGATCTTTATGAGTATTGTATCACTTTCTATTGCAATCGAAAGATTCCTGACATACAGGAAAATTAAAATAGGCGATTTTACTGTGAAAAAATCACTGGAACTCGTACTTACCAGCAAAATCCACTTAATAGCCACTATCGGCAGTAACGCCCCTTATATCGGTTTACTGGGTACAGTATTAGGAATAATGTTTACCTTCTACAATATGGGAGAAGAAGGGTATATGGAAACCGGCAAGATTATGATTGGACTTGCTCTTGCACTAAAGGCCACGGCAATTGGCTTGCTTGTTGCGATTCCTTCTGTAGCTCTACATAATTTCATTCTGAGAAAGGCAAAGGTTCTCTTGATGGAGTGGGAGATAGAAAATGATGGAAGATGAGGAGTTTAAATCAATAAACGTCATTCCGTTTGTAGATATAATGCTTGTGTTACTGACCATAGTCCTTACTACATCTACTTTTATAAAGGCTGGACTGTTGCCTGTCGAACTACCAAAAGCATCAGAAAAACAATCGGAGTCTATAGACTCGCTTATCATAGAAATAGACATAGAAGGTAGAATATACTTGAACTCCAAACCGGTAAATTTAAAGGATCTTAAAGAGTCTACGGAGTCATTTGACAAAACGACACCAGTGACAATAAGGGCTGATAAAAATATTGTCTTACAGGTATTTGTGGACGTTCTTGATGTAGTTAAAAAAGCCAGTTTTGAAAAAGTGACCCTGCAGACAGAGGTAACGAAATAATAAAACTCAATAACAGAAAACAAATGAATTACTATAAACTAGGATTTGCTGTTTCTTTTATCATTCACCTTTTATTTGTGACCCTGGCTTTTTATATTAAGAAACCGGTAGCACAGGAAAACATGGAAGTGGTTCTAGAGTTTAATGTAACAAATGTCATAAAAACAGGTGAACATGATACCGATAAAAACACAAAAAAAACGGCAGAGGTTATAGAAAACAATATGTCAATCCCTGCTATGGTTAAACAGGAAACCAAAAACACGGTGGAAGAAAAAGTAGAACAAGAAGAGCAGGAGATAACCTACAGCGCTGAATATTTTAAAACCCAAAAAGAAGAGATGCTAATACCTGAAAAGGTCAAGCGAGAAACGAAGAACACGATGGATGAAAAAATACTTGCAAAGGCTGTTGAGGTAACAAAAAAAGTTAAGCAACCTGTTGCAGATACTAAACGAGAATCCAAAAGCACTGCGTACCTTAATATAGGGGGACAGTCTGGGGGTATTCCAAAGTCCGCAGATATGCCACATGAATTGGAACAAAGCGCTGAAAATCAATATATCAAGGAACATTTTGATTACATAAACAACATAGTTCGTATAAATATATCGTATCCTTACAAGGCACAAAAAATGTCTATGGAAGGTAATGTCATAATATCATTCATTGTCTGCCTGGACGGAAGTGTAAAAGGTATTAAAATAAATAAGAGTTCAGGTTTTCTAACTCTAGATAATAATGCTGAAAAAGCGGTCAGAAAAGCCTCTCCATTTCCTCCACCTCCGGTTGAAGTACAAATTGTAGTTCCTGTAACTTATAAATTAAACACATAGAATATTACCAAAATCAAGTTAGAAAGAAATTGTGACATCTCTGATCCACCTCCTGATTACGCTTGAAAGGTGCTATTGTTGAATGTATTTTAATGTAGGGTCTGAGTGTGAAGTAAATTTGATCTAAAATATCTAAATTAGTCAAAAAACCTATGCAACCTTTAGTAAACAGGTTCTAATCTCGTTTAATAGACTACTACATTTTACTGTAGTCAAATTGTAGTCAACTCCATCGTAACAGACGGGGCGCCACAGGAATCAACAGGAAAAAACCTAGACTATAAGCTATTGTCAGTTAATGTGATAGCGACATAACAGACACTAAATCAGGCAGTTATGAAATAGTAAAAAATACCCTTTTTGTAATTCTGGTTCAATTTGTCCGGGTTCGAATCCTGGTACCCCAATTTTTTCTCTNNCAACGACTTACGNCAATTTAGAAGTACCAGAAAACCACTATATTGTCAAACGCAGTCGGCTCCGTNGTAACAACAGTAAAAATTGAAGNAACACTCATCTTCTTACTCTTCTAATTGTTTTGTTAACTTCCTNTTAAGCGATTTCCTCTATTATTTCTTCGTCACCATCAATGGAATATTTGGAATCGGTTACATATTCGAAGTCAGTATTAGCACCTGTCCAGGGGCCGTACGCTGTTTCTTGTGAGTCTATCTTATGCAGCTGTGTTGTCTTGTACTTTAACCTTGCCATTCTTAGAGCGTTATCCGTCTCTTTTGCCCGCACGATTAACGTACCCTTAAAACTGCTCCCTCCCCAAACATCAGAATCTGGGTTCCTTGGCGTTAGCTTGTATATTTTCATTGTCTCGCTCTCATGTGTATATTAAAAATATATATAAATTTACGGCTACTTTCAGATTTACGAATTAACATAGTATCTCTTTTTCTACCAATAGTCCAATGCAATTTCACCTGACACTCTACTCATAAGCACTCCAACAGGATCTGAAATTTTTTCATTTAAGACTACTCAATTACTCTTTTTGTGTTCTTCTATTGCTTGCCTTGCTATTTCCCGGATCTTTCTCTTTCTTGATTCGCTTAACACTTCTTCCTTCTCTGTTCCACTTAATATCTTTTTCATAGCCTCGTCTACTGTCCGATCTATAAATTCTTCCACAGACTCATAGCCCATCATTTCAGTAACCTCTTTTTCCAGAGACTCATTTACACTACTATCAGTACAACCTATCATAAACAGAAAAATACTAATTATTATAAGAGTTCTTTTCTTCTGCATTTCGTAAGTAAGAGAATAACAAGATTAATAAAGTTAAGATGATTACTGTTTCGTTCTCTAACTTATAACATTAATCCCTATATTTCCTCTATAAATTAGTAAAACTATAAGTCCAGTAAGATAGTACATATATTTTGTGCTCTTTCAAAAACCGATTTATTTATAAAACGTGTATCCATCAAAATCAAGTAGAAACATGGTAAGCACCCCGGACTGGCAGAAACCAAAGACCAAACCTCACTGGCATTGCATAGTGAAGTCTAATAAAGGCAAAAAAATGCCGATACTACATTTAAGGCACATAGGCAAATACTCATTGATTTTAAACTGATATATGGGATAATTTGCAGACGATTCCAGTTAAATTAGATCCAATCTTAAAAAGCAGAAGGAGTAACGTGGTTATGAATAAAATACTATTAATAATAGTATGTTTTTTCTGTCTTTCTCTAATTTCTAATCTGGCAGTTGCCGATAAATCTGAACTGGCAAAAAAGCCTGACTGGCTTAAGGCCGAAGAATTTGCTAATAATAAGGAGAAAGAATTACTTGACGCTGAAAGCGCATTAAGTAACGCCAAAACACTTACTGAACAGAAGATGAAGGAGCTACTCGACTCTGTGAACGCATTAGAAGATGCCAATAAACTAGCCAAAGAGAAGAAGGAAGAATTACTCAATGCTGAGATCGCATTAGAGGAAACCAATAAATTTGCTGAACAGAAGAAAAAAGAGCTACTCAAAGCTGAGAAAAAAGCTAAAAAGCTAGCAAGCAAAGAAGATAAGAGAAGACTCAAAGCTGAAAAAAGAGCCAAAAAACTTGCTAAAAAGAAAGAGCAAGAATTCCTCAAAGCCGAGAGCGCATTAAATGAAGCCAAAGAATTAGCTGAACAGAAGGAGCAGGAATTACACAATGCAGAGATACTGTTAATACGGGAAGATTATGACATGCCCCCCAAAAACTGAGTCATCAGCAAAGCCAAATACCAGGATTCATCTATTAGTATAATATACCTAAAATGGTTCCTGGAGTGTTATACAGTGAATCCCTCCCAACCCAATGAGAAGATCTTCAGCACAAACACCTATCACATCACGAGTAGGAAATAGGTCGGACAAGATTCCAAGCGCTTTCCTGTCGGCAGGGTCGTTGAATATGGGAACCAGGACAACATTGTTAGCAATATAGAAATTTGCATAGCTTGCCGGTAACCTCCATTTTTTGTAATAGATAGGCTTTGGCATGGGAAGCGTTACCACTGTAGGTCTTGTCCCATTTTCTATTCGTACCTGTTCCAAACGTTCCATGTTTTCGGCAAGAATGGAAGTGTTCAAATCTGATTTGTTGGTCTCCATTGCCAACACTAACGTTCCACTGTCAACAAAGCGACAGATGTCATCTATATGCCCGTGAGTATCATCTCCTTCGATACCCCTATTCAACCAGATGACATTGGTTATGCCAAGCAAATCCCTGAACAACTCTTCCAGCTCGCACTTAGTAATGCCTGGATTACGTGGTTGTATATTCTGATCCAACAGACACTCCTCCGTTGTGATTAATGTACCGAACCCGTTCACATCAATACTCCCTCCTTCCAAAACCAGCGGTATTTTTTTCCACTTTGCAGAGATCATTTTAAGGTTTAACCGGTTAGCAAGTTCTAGCGGCACACTATCGTCCTTTTGGTGTGCTGGATAGCGCGCCCAACCATTGAATCGAAAGCGCATGATTTTCTTTAGACTCTTCTTAGTCCGGTTGTCTGCTATGAACACTGGGCCATAATCACGAATCCAGCTCCGGTTAGTAGTTATGTGATAGAAATGGATATTAGCAATATCTGCCTGAGCTTGTTTCAGGTATCTTTTTGCCCTCATTTCATGGCTCTCAGAATTCACCAGAATGTGAACCTCTTCAACCACTGCAAGCTTTTGAGTCAGCTCTGCATAGATCTTCTGCACTGAGGACATCTTGCCAGGCCAATCTGTCGGGTTGTGTGGCCAGGTCAACCATGTTGCTTTGTGCGGTTCCCATTCGGCAGGCATACGATAACGAATTGAGTTTGTTTTGTACATTTTAAGGTGTGTCAGGAATCAATAGATTATTTGGAAGTTCCATGATATGCATCGACACGTCGATCCCGGAAGAAAGGCCATGTCTGGCGTGTCTCAGATATAAGTTGCGGTTCGATACTTCCGTAGATTATCTCCTCGTCTTTTCCGGATGCTTCGGCGATGATATGACCTCGGGGATCAGCGATAAAAGAGTGTCCCCAGAACTCAATTTCTGAATCTCCGGCCTGGTTAGGTTCTATTCCAACTCGATTTACAGAAGCTGTATAAATACCATTGGCAATCGCATGACCACACTGAACTGTTTTCCAGGAATCGAGATACATTGCACCCACCCCCTCCTTTTCTCCCGGAAGCCAGCCGATTGCAGTAGGATATATCAATATTCTTGCTCCATCCAGCGCACACGAACGGGCCGCTTCCGGAAACCATTGATCCCAACAGATCATGGGCCCGATTTTCCCGACAGCTGTTTTAATGGCCTGAAACCCAAGATCACCAGGAGTGAAATAGTATTTTTCCTGAAATTGTGGATCATTCGGGATATGCATTTTCCTATATTTTCCAACTATAGCACCATCCGGATTGATCACAACCAGACTGTTGTAATATACACCTGTCATACTTCTCTCAAAAACCGGAACCACCAGAACGCTATTTACGGTTTTTGACAATTGAGAAAAGTAATCTGTTGAATAACCGGGGATCGGCTCAGCTAACTCGAAAAAGCGAGGATCTTCCTGCTGGCAGAAATAGATTGAACAGAAGAGTTCAGGGAGACATATCAAGCCGGCTCCGTTGTCAGCTGCTTCGACGACACGCAGTCTGGCACGTTCCAGATTTTCCTCTCTGGTCCCCTGACACTCCATCTGTATCAGTGCTATTGTATAAGATTTTTCCTTTTGCATGGCTTATTCAAACGCACTATTCTGTCGCAACAGG
>JGI26270J51728_1000249_pt1 | contig 30548 bp, 24 predicted proteins | sample SaaInlLV_10m_DNA_2_FD_51728 | JGI IMG/M metagenome (IMG submission 51728) | reverse complement strand
CAGAGATATGCAATTCCTTTGCGATTGAGTAATAAATTACCAACGATAAATTTATATGAGCTTTCAGCTACTGTCAATTTTTACAGGCTTATTAACGTTGCCAATAATCGGAATTTTTTGAAGTGCAGCATAGAAAAATGTCTGAATTAATTGGCTTTGTTAGCAATGTATTGATTGCTTATCCCATTTGATTGTTTCAAGGCATTCTAGCGTTTGATAAATTTTCATCGCTTGTTGGGCTTCTTTCACTGGTGTTTTTCTTGTGGATTTCAAAAATGCATGAATAATTATTAAATTACCATCTTTTGATTTAGCAAAAAGCACCCTTGCTGATTCATTACCATTGTCAATTCTGAGCTTATAAATAGTGCCTTTATATTTCCAGATTTTTGAATTTAATGTTTTAAGATTCTTGCCATGATAAATATCTCCATACTGCACATAAGATTGAAATTTATTAAATATCTTAATACAAAGCCCTTCTGATATACCTTCAAAAAATAAATATAAAGGGCGAGTCATTTTATTTTTTTCAACTAAAAGTATATTCATAAACTCGTGATTAAAAAATCAAAAATAAAATCGATTTAAATGATAATTTCTAGATGTTACTAGCGGCTAGCATCAGCAGAAAACAGTAGTGGAACGTAGGTTTTTCCGTTGAATGTTCTTGTCAGGTTATCATCTACACTGTTTTCTATAATGAATACTAGCAATTAAACGTTGTAATGATTTCCACACTTTTATTGAACGGCTGAATATTGGTTTGATAGTGATGAATAAACATCATCCCGGTAAGATGCACTGTTTACATCCAGTGTATCCAGAATATCTTCAAGGCATTCATTGTCCTCACGTCCATTCCACATCTTTGTGTATTCACCAGTTTTGTAGCCGTTATCCTGGCGGAAGATATTGAGAACGTTTTTACCCACGTAGCGTTTGTACAATTCATCCAGGTCCATGCCGAGGTGTTGCATTAATCCGGCAATGATGTCGAAGTGGGCGCTTTGATCTTTTAGTGTTTCTTCGGCGAGTAATTCGATAGTTGTTTTGATGTCTTCTGTTGCCCGGGGTTGGGTAAAAGAGTCAGCGACCTGTTTGGCAATATCCTCGAGTGGTTTGCTGGATTGTAATTCAATACTGAGTGAAAAGTGAACGATATCGATGACTTCAAGCTTGACCTGGGGCAGGTCAGGCTGCTGGTGTTTCCACCATTTCCAGCCGTAATGTTCCAGCATTTCTGAAGCTTCAATCCAGATTGCCCGATACCATTCAAACCCCTGATCAGTCCAGTTCTCATGCACCCAGCAGTTCATTTCACCCTGTAGTTGTAACATGGTGATCAGTTTGTTTTTTGTGTCGTTCATGATTTTATTAATGGTTTGAGTAGGGACATAGTTTTTATTAGATTGCATTCAAAAAGAAAGCAATAACTTAAAGAAATCATACTTTGTCATATCTAGATCAATTCGGCAACTAAGTCGGGATTTGCCGAATATTACCCCTGATATTATTTGATTTATCATGTTTTCAACGCATTTCACACACAGCTATTGATACATTAATCTACGAAGGAATACATAGTATTTTATAGAGTAGCGAATCAGGCTGTTCCAGCCACCAATCATAGAGTAACAAAGAGCATCTATGTCCAACTACAGTACAATATCATCGTTGCATACGGGAGCAAAGGCCGGAAAAACACTGGTGCTTAAATGCCCGTTGAGTAGCGTGGTCAGGGGTTCGCGACCCAATCATTAGTGACGCTTAGCGATCCTGTTCAAGAGAGTGCAAATTTATCGACAACCCCATGCCCGTATGCTTTATCTGCAAATTAATGAGAGGTGAGAGTCATGAGGAAAAGTCAACAGGTGAAAAAAAAGCGTATCCGTAAACATCTGGAACAAGTCAATCTTTTTGCTGCGGGGATTGATGTTGGTTCTCAGAGTCATTTTGTCGCTGTTCCAGAAGAGCTTGATAATGAGTCGGTACGAGAGTTTTCCTCTTTCACAGGGGATATTAACCGAATGGCAGACTGGCTGGTGGAAATAGGTATTCAAACAGTGGCCATGGAGTCAACGGGTATTTACTGGATTCCCGCTTATGAAATTCTTGAAGAGCGAGGTTTAGTTGTATTACTGGTCAATGCGCGGCATATAAAAAATGTTCCTGGGCGTAAAACAGATGTAGTGGATTGCCAGTGGATACAACAACTGCATACTTATGGTTTACTGGAAGGGGCTTTTCGCCCACCTGAAGAAACCGTTGCCTTAAGAACCTATATGCGACAGCGTGAAACGCTCACGCAACAGTCATNGGATCAGATCCGTCGTATGCAAAAAGCCTTACGCCAGATGAATTTGCTTTTAGATAATGTGGTCAGTGACATTGATGGGGTGACGGGTATGAAAATTATCCGAGCCATCATTGAGGGAGAGCGAGATTCGACAGTTTTAGCCAAGTTTCGAGATGGGCGCTGTAAAAAGAGTGAAAAAGAGATAGCAGCCTCGCTTGAGGGGCACTACCGTGAAGAGCACCTATTTTCCTTGAAGCAAACGGTGGAACTTTATGATATCTACCAACAGAAAATTGCCGCTTGCGATAATGCCATCCAGACACAACTTGAAAGAATGGAATCCAAAGGAGATAAAAGAGATCTTCCACCGTCAAAAAAAGCAAAAATGAAAAGTAGTCCAAAATTTGATGTTCGAGGAGAACTTTACCGAATGACAGGAGTTGATCTGACGCAAATAGACGGACTCAATGAAAACAGTGTGTTAAAGGTCCTATCTGAAACAGGTGCCAGTGTGAGTGCCTGGCCAACAGAAAAGCATTTTGCATCCTGGCTGGGGCTGAGTCCGGGCAATAAGATTACGGGCGGTAAAATTCTAAGTAGCAAAACAAAACCCTCAGCCAGTCGCGCTGCTGCCGCATTTCGAATGGCCGCGTTTGGATTACTTAATTCAAACAGTGCACTGGGAGCCTACTGTCGTCGACAACGTATGAGACTCGGCGCACCCAAAGCGATCACAGCTACAGCGCATAAATTAGCACGTACCTTTTATAGTATGATTAAAAATGGGGCAGAATATGTTGACAAAGGTCAGGATTACTACGAGCAACAATACCATGATCGCATCGTTAAAGGATTGAAAAAAAGAGCGGCCGAGATGGGTTTTGACCTGGTGAGCAAAGTGGCATCATCTGATGTAGAATCAATGGCTTAAAAATTTGTTATTCAAGAGGTTGTAAGCTATAGGTGTAACTAGCATAGGTCGTGCGCAGCCACGACTTAATCCGGTGTTGGACAAGCCCGGGGTTGGACTTTATATAAAGTAAATTGCTTGCCTGGTGTTTTGTTTTCCAATTGAAGATAGCAGTGATCACTTTATGGTACTCAAATGAACCCGTCAGCATCAATCGTGTTGATTTGCCATAACATTAAATTTAGAAGTGAACGAGTTAATGAACCTGGACATGACAAGATAAACTTTGAAGGCTATCGAAAGCAATGAAATGACTGTGAATTAAAATAGCAATGCATGAAAAAATTTGAATCAGCAGATCATGTTTCAGACGCTCTTCAGCGAATACTTGACCTGGAGCAACGCTAGTCATGTAGCTTTCATGCTAAAAACAGGTTTGATTTTGATGTAAAAAACCTGTGATATTTAAATTTTCCCAGTAGGTTGGGCGGAGGAAGTAAGTGAACAGATTCAAAGGGATTATCAATATTTTTTCACTATGTGTGCTATTTTTTATTCTGCTTAGCACGGGGTGCGGTCAGAGCGGGGGAAACAGTGAAACTGATGCAACCAGTGCCAACAGCGACTCAGCCTCAAAAGTCGGTGAATTATCCTTAAGCCTTACCGATGCTACAACGGATGCGTTCAAAGCTGTTTATGTCACTATCCATGAGATTCATGTGGCAAGTGTTGAGAGTGATCAGGCAGCATGGCTTACCGTTTCTAGCCCCAATAAAACCTACAACCTATTGGAGCTGGTTAATGGTGAACTAGCACAATTGGGCGTTACTGAATTGGAAGTTGGCCAATATTCCCAGCTGCGCTTAGTCTTGGGCGAAGCGCCTGATAATGGGACGAACATACTTGGTGAGAATCACCCCTATGGAAATTATATCGTAGATAAAAATGATGATAGCCATGCGCTTTCGACAACGAGCGGAGAAGCGAGAGGTATAAAGCTTGCACATGATTTTTCTGTCGAGCAGGGGCAAACAACTAAACTTATATTGGACTTTGATGCATTAAAATCGGTCGTTATTGCTGGTAAAAGTGGAAACTGGATATTAAGGCCAAACATTAAAGTTCTTGACCCTCCTACCTTATCCACCATCAATGGCACGGTAACCCATAGCGGTAATGCTTCTCCCCTGGAAGGCGTTTTAGTGAGTGTCCATGACACTAGCACTCTTGATCACAGCAGAGTTAAGGCATCGACAATTACGAATGCTTCAGGTGATTATACAATCCTGGTGTCTCCCGGAACCTACACCGTCTCAGCAAGCTTACATGGTTACCAAGTTGGGCACACCGAAGTGACTATTGAATCTGATGAAAACCCATCTCACGATTTTTCTCTTAACCCAGTTTTGACGGGGACTTTAGAAGGTGTTGTGGTAGTGATTAATGGTGAAGATGAGCAGATTATTGATATCCGTGTGATACAAATCCTTCAGAGCGACCAGGGTGAGTCAAAAATTGAGATCGCCTCTATCAATATTGCTAATGGTGGAACCTACAGCGTTCAGTTGCCTGTTGGTGAATTTTGGATTTCTGCAAACGCTTATGGTGCAAATGACAGTGAATTTAACGTCATGACCACGATAATGGAAGGTAGCGCCACTCTTCTGGATATAGAGCTTGAGGTTCAGGGCGACAATGATCAAGCCCAAAATGACAGGCAGGAGGCCATTTGCCACAAAGGGGACGATATCTCTGTATCAACTTCGTCTGTTTCAGCACACCTTTTCCATGGTGATTCACTTGGTCGCTGTAATGATGAAGAAGGAAGCGGCGAAGATGATAATAATGAAGATGGTGATGATGTAGAAGATCAAAACAATACTAAGAAAGAGACCATCTGTCACAAAGGTAAAACAATCAGTATTTCTAAATCGGCAGTCTCAGCACACATTGGCCATGGCGATGTTGTCGGCTCCTGTGAGTCTCACACAGATAGTGATGGCGATGGACTTGCCGATGACGTTGATAACTGCCCCAACGATAGTAACGAACAGCAGTCAGATATTGACGGCGATGGAATCGGGGATCAATGCGATACCCCTGATTATGACATCCGACCGCTGGTTCATTATCGTTTTGACCATATAGACACGGATAGTATCATCGATCATGGTTCAACGATGGCCAATGCAAACTGGAATGCTGAAAATATACTGACCTATGATGAACAGGGTCGGGATAATGAAGCGTATGCATTGAAAACCAATAATGATTTTATCTTCGTCAACACTCCCGAACTGTCTGCAATCAGTGCAGGGCTAAACAATGAAATTACGATAGCAATGGATGTGTGGTCACATAATGCAGTGAGTCTCCTGGACATATCTGGGGCTGGAGGCGAGTTTATCAAAATCAATTTTATCGCAGGCACTGTCCACCTGGAAATGGATTTGGATGGCGATGGAAAACGGACTGTAATATCTCATCCCGTCTCCATGGGACAATGGTATAACATCGCCCTGACTTACAGTAAGCACACCAGTAAACTGTATATAAATGGGGTCGCTGTCGGATTAGACTATATGGAAAGTGCTACGCTTTTCAATTTTCTCTCAATGCAATTGCTTAGAGAAAAAACAAGCATGGCGAATATTTCTGATTTCAGAATCTACAACCGTAGCCTGAAACACCACGAGGTGAAGGCCTTGCACCAGAATCTGGTAGCATCATTCACCATGGATAGGGCGCCGGGGAACACTGCTGTAATCTTGTCAGACCCTGACTATCTTCAACTGATGTCTCAATCCGAAGGTGATGTATCTAATAGCGTTTCCATTGAGAATAGCCGCTTTAATATTGACCAGTTCAAGGAGTCAGAGGGAGCCGCCGGATTTGATGGCCAGAGCACTTTCATTGAATTAGAGCAGGCGGTCACTGAACAACTGGGAATGGATGCTTTCAGCTTCGCCGCATGGATCAAACCTCCATACTCTGGCGGTAACTGGGTCGAGCAAGCAGCTTATATTGTGGGTAACTCTGATACGGTTAATGGAGATACGCAGAAAAAAAGAGGATGGAGTTTGAGTGAAGGGCTAAACTATCTCCGCTTTGAAATATTTTCTGAGGAAACCTCCCACCCGATGGCAGGCACCTGTTTTAATATGCACGCCCCTTCAAACTGGTCTACCCGTTATGATGGCTGGATGCATGTGGCAGGAACCTGGAATCAAAAAGATCGCTCGATCAGCTTATACATTAACGGAGATCTTTACGGTCTGGGAGCAGTCTCTGATGAATGCCACTTGATGGTAGACCCTGAAGATACAAGTTATCAGCCTGGGATTAGCACTTCTCCGATCCAGATTGGAAAACGTAACCCAAGTGCAGGTGCTGCCAGTCATTGGAAGGGTACCGTCGATCACTTGCAACTGTTCGGCTCTACCCTGCAACAAGTTGAGGTAAGACGTTTGTTTGAAGATGGCTACCTTGCCCGAGCCTTTACCGACTGTGCCTACCCGTACCAGGAATGTAACCCGGCGGTGTACGACGTACCCACGGCCTTTAAAAACATGGCCAAAACCAGTACAGCTAAATCAATCATGGCCACTGATACTTCTGAGTATAACTATGGTTTTGGTACCGGTTGGTACAGCCACGTTCAGGGATTGCAGCGGTTTCTACCCGGAAATAATGCCGCTGAAGGAGATGACTGGTTTGTCTATTCTCGCTCCCATTCAAAGGGTCATCATGATGTTGCGGGTAACAACCCATACAGGGTTTTGGGTATAGTTGATATGTCTGAACTTCAGCCAGATATACAACACAAGGAGATGAGATTTAAATATGAACAATTTAACCCCGGCTACGATCCAGAAACGTTAGGATATTATGACCATGGAGGAGGTATCCAGATTATTGGCCAATACCTGTTTATACCACTGGAAACTGCACCTGTACCTCCTTTAGCTAGCACGGTGGCGGTGAATACCTTTGTAACAGCAATTTACCGGTTTACGGATTTAATCTCAGATACAGTTGAATTCAATAAGGTGCCAAGTGTTCACCTGATTGCAGATCCGGGAGGCATAGAGAAAGGTGGCTCTCTGGGTGATTATCAGGCAGATGTATTTGCTTCGGTAGCAAGATTGGAATCCGGACAGTACTTATGGATTGATGCATTCTACGAGGCTAAGGACGCACAAACTCAGACCGACCTGTTTCGTTTCAATATTTCGAATAATACGACTCTGAACACTGATCCCGGCTTTGCTCTTGTACAGCCAAAGTCAGGTATGGATCATATTGATATTGATGGGCTGGGTATCAAAGACCTTAACCCATTTTGCTTCAAAAAAGATACAAGACAACAAGACCTTTTTGGCAAAGTATGTACTAACGGTAACTGGAATACCGGAACACTGGTGTCCGATACACGAGGTGGTCTATATCTGATTATGACGGATGCTGGAAATGATGCTGTCTTACTGGAAGTGCAAATAGACAAAATGGCCCCGTCACTTTATCCGCGTGTCACAATGATCCAGGAATTCGATTCAACCAATAAATACACGATGGATGGTACTACCTTTAAAGCCGGCGGCGGGGGGCACGTCACGGAAAATGGCATCTTATCGCTGTTTGCCACCGAACTGTCCAATAGTGATGGAAATGATATCCGATACGTCTGGTTTAATGGTAATCCTTAGAGGATGTCTTGAAGGGCTCCCCAGGGAGCCTCTGACTGAAAAGGTTATAAAGTGAAGCGGTCTGGAGGTTAACTCCCCCCCCGCTGTAGAAGGGGATTGTGTTGCCTGAGTGTTTTTTACATGATGTGGCACTGATGAATTGCCTTATAGAACCCTGTCAGGCTGCCTTTTTGTCTGGGGTCGAATAGATTTACCTCTTTTTATTGATTTCTATACTAGACTTAGGATTATCCCTGTAAAAAATGAGTTAGTCATGTTTAAAGATCTATCCATATCAACCAAAGTCCATGTACCCTTAATCATGGCCATTATCATAGGTTTTCTCGTTATCGGGGCCAACAGCTGGTACACACTTTCCAGTATGGAAGATAATGCCTTGAATAAAGAGTCTCGGCTTCTGGGTATCGATTTACAAGGATTGATAAAGTCAAAAACCAATGTCTGGTTAACCAATTCGATGCAGCTGGGCATGAACCTTAGCGTACAGCATTCACTAGCCAGCCTGGATAGATCCCCTCTGGAAGAAGCATTTGCGGGAATAGGCAAAATGTACCGAGATAACACCCCGTTTAAAAGGGTCAATGTTCACTTGCTAACTCCGGACTTACACTCATTTTTTAAATCATGGAAACCCAAAAGCCATGGTGAAGATTGGAGCAAATATAAATCTTATCAGAAAGTAAAAGCCACAAAAAAACCCATTGTTGTTTTTGAAGAAGATCCAAAAGGATTGAGGTTGAGGGCCGTTTCTCCGGTTATGTCGGATGGAAAATTTGTCGGTATTCTTGATTTCAGCGGTGGCATAAACAACTTTGGTGGGACCTTGAAAGAAAGTGGGATAAAGTTTTTATACTTTCTGGATAAAAACTATGCTTCGGTCGTAAGCAAAGAGTTATACAGCAAAGAGGGGCATTTGCTCTCTAGTTCCAAGCATATTGATAAACATTTTTTAAACTACACAAAAACAGCTGAATTCTCAATAAACCAGTCTTTAGAAGCACCGTATCAAATAGATGACCAATATTTCACCAAAACCTTCCCCATTAAAAATATTGAAGCCAAAACCGTTGGTTACGCATTATTCGGACAGGATAGCAGTGAAGTACTGGGCTCTATCAACGAAGCAAAGTCGGGCATGATAGAGCAGGTTATCATTATGGGAATTGTAGACTTGATCATTTTGATCGCCCTGTTGGTTGTTTTAAAAACAGTCATCAGTAAACCGGTTAAAGAGTTAAAGGATAAAGCAAGAGAACTTTCCAGTGGAAAAGGCGATTTAACGCATCAGATTGATATTCATAGCAATGATGAGCTGGGACAAACTTCAAAAGAATTCAACCGCTTTATCGATCGAATTAAAGACCTGGTCATAGTGGCAAAAACGTCTAGCACAGAAAACTCAGCTTTAGCACAAAGCTTATCGGAGACCTCTTCAAATGTTGGTACGCGAGCCACAGAAGTTTCAACGTTGATGGGTGAAACCAATGACATGGCGCAAAGTATTAAGCAGGAGCTCAATTTATCACTGGATAAGGCGAAAAAATCAAAAGATGAAATCGAGACCGTAAACCAGAAGCTGGAGAATGCAAAACAGAAGATATTGCAAATGGCGACTCAGGTGGAAAAGAGTGCGAATATCGAGATAAAAATGGCTGAGAGAATTACTCAGTTAAGCGGTGACACAGAACAGGTAAAAGAAGTACTTACAGTCATCTCCAATATTGCCGAACAGACCAACCTGTTAGCACTCAATGCAGCAATAGAAGCGGCTAGAGCCGGTGAACACGGAAGAGGGTTCTCGGTGGTTGCAGATGAAGTTAGAACACTTGCTGAACACACTCAAAAATCACTGGCAGAGATAAATTCAACCATCAGTATTGTAGTAGAAGCTATTTCAAATACCAGTGATCAAATGAACACAAATTCAAAAAGTATGGAACAGTTAATAGCTTCTGCAAATGCTGCCGAAACTGACATTAATGACACGTCAGACATAATGAACAGTGCAACCAGGTCTAGTGATAAAACGGTACATGACTATATTGAGACCAGTAAAAATATTGATGAAATAGTCAAAAAAATAGAGAGTGCATCAGATCACTCTACTTCAAATGCACAAGATATTGAAAAAATCAGTGAAGCATCTAAACACCTCAATGATCTTACCGCTGAGCTCAATGACGTTTTAAATAAGTTTAAAACTTAACAAAAAAATCATAGGGTCAAGTTTAGTATTTTTACAATATCAAATTTGGTTTACAACGATTCAGCGAACGATTGCTAACGCCACGAACCCTAACCATCTAGGGGTTTATTAATTATCTTCAATGCATGAGTCGGAGCTAACCGATGGAGTATGCTCAAGAAAAACGTGCGGCCAGTGAAAATCTCGATGTTACCCTTCTCTAATTGAGTTAGTACCTGAACAGCGAAGATACCAGAGTCCATTTTGGGCTCATTTTGTCTGTGATGTGTCATAGGTGTATCAACAACATCTGGAAACACTTCAATAATCTGTACGTTGTTTTTTTTGCCTGATGTCTGAGAGATTGTACATAGTTATGCAATCCAGCTTTTGCAGCAGAGTAAATAGGCACACTATATTTTGGCACGATTGCTAATGCTGAACCGACAAATATTATTGCTGGATTACGGTTCGAACTAATCAATGTATACAAACGGTGAGTGATACTTTTATGCGATGTTAGATTAGTTTTGATCTCATGTGTTACTGCATGATCCGTAGTTTGGCCACTGGTTAAATTGAATTGACTCTGAATTCCAGCATTGTTGATTAGAGTATTAAGTTGCGGGTATTTTCCAGCTAATAATGACACTAATTCATTCAAGTCGTTGGGATTATTGATGTCACAGCGGATGCTTTCTAATGCCGGTAAATGCTCCTTAACCTTGTTGAGCTTATCCTAACTCCTTCCGCAGACAATAACCTTGTTACCATTTGCAACAAGTTGCTTCGCCAGTGCAAATCCTATTCCGCTTGCACCACCCGTAATAAGAATGGTTCGATTGGTGAGTTCCATAATGAAATCCTCATGTTTTTGGGACTTCAATTCTGTACTTAAAAGATACGTTTCTCATTAAACCAGTTTAATAAGGGCAGAAATCAGCGTCGACGGATACGGCTTAGCATCACCGGGGTAATGCCAAGGTAACTGGCCACGTGATATTGAGTGAGTCGATGCTCCAATCCAGGATAGTTTGTCTGGAAGTTGAGATATCGGGTTTCAGCATCATCAAGCAAAAACTCAGCTTCTCTTGTTTCTTTTTTGATATACAGTTGTTCGGCTAGCAATCTTCCGAGCTTTTCCCAGCAACGATGCTGATCAAATAGATTGACTACTGATGCTAGATCACATGTCAGCAAATGGCTTTTATCCATGGCCTGAATACTAAATCTTGCAGGCAAGCGTGTCAGAAAGGCACTATAAGCTGCGGCAAACTGGTTCTCTGTTATGAAACTCTTATTGAACTCTTTCCCGTCATCTGTCTGGTAAAAAAAACGTAATAACCCCGAGTTCACGAACCCCAACTCAATTGATTGATCTCCGCTACGGACAAAGTATTCCCCCGTTTCCAGAGTCCTTGTTTTGAATAGTTTCAATAAGTTTTCCAACTCATCTTCGGGAGGAGCAACCAGGTATTTCAGTACCTGTCTGATTGACAAAAAAGTTGGGGATGCTGATTTCATTTGGTTCAAGGTGATCCCTCAGTTTGAGTGTTTATAAAACTAGTTTAATGAGTACCCAATAATTTTCCATGATACTTGTTTTACCCAACACAACCAAACGGAGAAACTGATGATCGCTTTGAACCGCACACTTGCGCTGACAATGTTTACTTTCAGCGGGCTGATGTTAGCTGCTTATTTTGGGCTGGTAGCTTCACAGCCTGGCTGGATAACGACCATCATACTATGGATAGCATACCTGGTGATCGTATTACCTGGATTGGTTGGATAAGGAGAAACTATTATGAAACTAACGTCACAATTCATTAAAGCTACAGCACTATTCGCTGTCATTTTTTCATCGGGTTGTACCACCATAGCAATCAGGACGGCGGTAGAAATAGATGCCCCTCAGGATGAGGTTTATGCCGTCCTGGCAAACCTTGAAGTCTATCCTGAGTGGAACCCCTATCACCGAAGGGTCGAGGGTAAATTCGAGGAAGGGTCTGAAATGACCATTTACGTAACACGTCCTGATGGCAAAGAAGTCAAGGTACCTCCTCACATGATGAGAATTGTTGAAAACAAAGAAATTACCTGGGGCGGTGGCGTTCGAGGTATTTTCTATGGTGTACATAGTTTTTTACTGGAGCCCCAATCCAATGGAAAAACCCTGTTGAAACACAACGAAGATTTCTCAGGGTTCGCGGTTGGTTTTGCTGATTTACCACCCGATGTCATTGCTGAAGGCTACCATCAAATGAACATGGCATTGAAATACAAGTTGGAGAGATCAAAATGAAAAACCTGATTCCATTTGTCTTACTGGTGGTTAGCTTTCAGGTAGCAGCTGAAACAGAAAAGCTGTTCGTAGGTTTTGGTGAGATACCATTTTTGGCTGTCAGCTTTAAACCATCGGTTGGCTATAGCAAGCAATACGGTGACCTTGAGTATGGATTCTATCTGCAACTGGAGGATGACTTACAACGAGACGATGAGTCATTTAATGCAGATTTTGGTCAGGCTGGACTGGTTTCATCCAGGGAAACAACAGGAATTCGATCCATGTTGCACGGGCGCTACTATCCCTTTGAGAATCCTTTCTACTTAAGCTTTGGTTTGTTGTTCAGTGGCAGAGATAAAGAGTTGATGGAGTTTGATACCAAAACCCGTGTTATCGGTGCTAATTCTTATGATTCTTCGATTTCGGTTGAACTAGAAAGTGATCAAGGTTTTGCTCCTGCATTGGGTATCTGCGTATACAAATGGAACAGTGTTTGCTGACACTTGTGGTTGATAATTTCCTTTAAAGGTTCTGTAAACCAACAGGAACCCGTGACAGTACATAAAATTTGAGCATCTGGTTGATTTTGGATAATTTTTTATGTAATAAACAAAAAAATAAGCCCGTTTCAACTGGATTATCTGGTTTATTGAACTACTTTAGTAAGTAGGTTCCAGTTTATCCACTCAAAAATAAGGAAAATTACTATGTTATTTCTAAAACATTGCAACAAAACATTCCTGTTACTCCTATTAGCTGTATTTAGTTTATATATTCAGCCGGGTTTTGCAGCCGGTCCCTCTTCCGCTGAATACGGAGTAGTACTCAACCTCTCGGGTAAACAACGTATGTTATCTCAGAAAATGAGTAAAGAAGTAATGCTGGTAGCGATAGGCATAAATCTGGATAAAAATTTGGCCAATCTTAAAAATACTTCCGCGCTTTTTGATAAAACTATCAAAGGATTAAGAAACGGCAGTAAAGAGTTGCGCTTACCTCCGACCAGTAGTAAACGAATACTTCGCCAACTGGATAAAATTGACAAACTCTGGATGGGGTTTTATCCCAATATTCAAACGATTATCTCAGCTAAAAAAGTGTCTGCTGATCAAATTTCAGCTATTGCTGCCAATAACCTTCCGTTGTTAAAAGAAATGAATAAAGCCGTTGGTCTGTATGAAAAAGATGCCAAGAAAGGCGGTCTTAAAGCCGATCAGGGGTTGGCCGCTACGCTTAACCTTTCTGGCAAACAGCGAATGTTAACGCAGAAAATGAGTAAAGAGTTTCTACTTGTGGCCTATGGACATGAAGTTGAATCTAACCGCCTTAATCTACTCGAAACCTATACGCTATTTGAACGCACTCTAAAAGGTTTACTTGATGGTGATACGACTCTGGGTCTACCAGGTACCAAACCTGAGTCAATACGTCAGCAATTGACTGTAGTTGAAAAACTATGGACAGGTTTTAAACCCATTGTAGCTTCAGCTGTAGAAAATAAGGGCAAAATTCAGCATTCAGAAATTGAGCAACTGGCCGATAGCAATTTACCACTGCTGAAGGAAATGAATAAAGCTGTGGGCATGTATGAAAAAGAAGCCGCTAAATAAATGACACAATAAACAGTACTGGGAGCATTACCCATGAGTATTCAACAAAAGTTACTGGCGACAGGTGGAGTGGTCGGATTGATGCTAATAATCGTTCTGTTACTGGCACTTGATACATTCTCTAATTTGACTAATGGTTTCACGGTCATAGTTGAAAGCTCTAAAGTTGGAGTTGATAATGCCCAACAAAGTAATATGCAGGTAATGCTCTCAGAAAAAAATCTGAACACCCTCACACTAGGTATCAATGAATTGTCAGATGAAATTGTGCGCACCAATATGAGCGTCAAGATCGTAGCAAAAAAAATTGAGAGCATCTCGTCAGAACTGGATGCCTTAACCTCCAGCTCTGAACAATTACTGGAGCAGATTCCTGATAGTGATTTGCTTTATGAGCTGGAAGACCTGGTTTCATCGTTGGGTGATATTAAGGAACTCATGCGCAGGGAAGCATTGATAAGCCTGAATAGTACCACCAGTAAGATGGATCAGTTTACCAGTGACTTGAGTAACCAGGTCAAGTCGGTTCAAAGTGTTACTGCCGGCCTGAACCAGGTTAGAGATTTAAGTGAGGGGGTCGTTCAGGTAAATCAGCAGGTGGTTTCAGTTTCAGATGAATTTCAAAAATCGATAGTGGATTCGAGTACCTTGATAACTCTGGCGATTACCATTGCGGCAGTGATTACTTTTTTTCTTAACCTGTTAATTTCGAAACAGATTACTTCACGTCTTAAAGATGCTGTGAAAAAACTATTTGATATAGCTGAAGGAGAAGGTGACCTGACGCAACGTCTGCACACTTCTGGTAAGGATGAAATTTCTGAACTGGGGCGGGGGTTTAATCTTTTTGCCAGTAAGATAGAGTCTATGATCAAGGCTATAGCGGATTCTACACAACGATTAACAGAAACCATACGCCAGGTATCATCAATTACCGAAGAAACAACTCGTTCAGCACATCAACAACTTCAGGAAAGCGAAAAAATTGTGAGCGCGATTCAGGATATGTCTGTGTCGGTTAATGATGTGGCAGATAATGCTGCACAAGCCGCAAGTTCTGCTATTCAGGCTGAGAAACAGACTCAATCGGGCGGGCTTTCTGTCAATGATAATCGTGTAGCCATTCAGTCACTGTCTTCTGAAGTGGTTAATGCGGCAAATGTTATCCATCAACTTGAAAAGGAAAGTATCGGTATCAGCACGATACTTGACGCTATTAAAGGTATATCTGATCAAACTAATTTACTGGCACTTAATGCTGCGATAGAAGCTGCTCGTGCAGGGGAAAATGGACGGGGGTTTGCGGTGGTCGCAGATGAAGTGCGTAATCTGGCCCGGCAATCGAGAGAATCAGCGGATGAAATTTACGGATTAATAACGTCTTTACAGGAGAAGGCACATAGTGCGGTATCGGTTATGGAAAGTGGACAGAAACAGGCAAATATTAGTGTGGAGCAAGCCAAAAAAGTTGGTAATGAGCTGGGGAATATCTCAGGTTCTATTAGTAGTATTGTGCAAATAAACCAGCAAATTGCGAATGCTACAGAAAACCAGTCAACAGTGACCGGGGTGATGACAAAAAACCTGAATAGTATTGAAAAAATTACTGCTGTTACTGCTCGCGGAGCAGAAAAAATTGATGGTGCACTGGTTGAGTTATCTGATCAGGTCACACGTATGAATGAGCTGGTTTTGCAGTTTAAGGTAAGTTGAATCAATAACCCGCTTTACAAAGTTTACCTTTCAGAGACAATCAGTCTCTGTCTCAATCCGCAATAAGTCCCTCCAGCTTAGAGCAGTCGTAGAGATGTAAGTTAGCTGAAAACGATGCTTTTTCATTTCACGATTAAGCAGGTCTGCGATTTATATATAGCCTGATCATCTGGATATTCGAACACCCAGACAATTTACCGATGAAGGTGATACGTGCTGAACGGGGACAGGGTAAAGAGGCATGAGGTCTTGAGCTTCTAGCTAAAGCCATGGATGATCAGTAACGTCACGACCTTTCTTTAATCACATAAAATGGCTCTGTATGAAAATGAGACCGATACGATATTCATGGTTTTTAATCTCTTTTGGAATACCTATTAACATTTTTCTATCCTCAAACTGAAATCAGTAGGGTTAATTTGTTGACTATAATTTTCATTAGTTTTTACAAGTTTAATATTACTCTTAGCCATATTTTTATTTTTCCTTTCTAAGAAGGGTTAGTTTCCTTAAGCTTAAAGGTCACCATTAATTGCAGCCATTGATACAGGTTTTCAGAAGAATCAAAGTTACCTTGACGAATGCCTTCAGATAACTGAACTAATGCATTGTTATTTTTTGCTGTTTTGAAAGCGACTAATTGCCTTAGACCTTCAGCTATTTGTTTTTCATCTGTTGCGCTAGCACGAAGTTCTCGTTCTGCGAGGTCCATTGCTCTCAAAACCATTAAGGTGTTAAAACGAGTTTCAGAGGAAAGCGTTGGCAATACTTTTTCGATCAATGTCCGCCTTGCCTCTGTCAAAAGATCAGTACCTTGTGGCTTATCGCGCATTATGCTGTTTTCCAGGTTGCAGGAGATGTCATGTTTAGAATCTGACTTTCTATCGAGGGCAGTAATCGTCCGGTAAGTGCAAGTTCAAGTGATAATTGAGCTCCTGAAAGGTGCCTGTTAGCTTGTTGAAGTGTGATTATGGCCCAGCGAATATGGGCTATTACTTCCCAGAAATATACGGCTTGCTCATCAATACTACACTCGCTGGTTTTCAGGTAACCTTTATAGAATGACTGGCGAGTAGTAATGCCACCCGCTTCGAGGTCAGGACGGCTAAAACGCCAGCACTCAGCACAAAACCACCCTATATCACTCATCGGGTCCCCCCACCCTGAAAACTCCCAATCCAGAATCCCATTCAGACCAGTTTCATCAATTAAATAATTTCCTGTTCGGTAGTCCTGGTGTACCAATGTAATGATATTTTTTTGGGGAAGATTATATTCTGCCCATCTTAATCCCCACTCTAACACCGGGTGTGTTGTATCCAGTGAATCAAGCTGATTCTGCAACTGTTGTATCATCCGGGTTGAAGGGTGGTCATCAGGTATAGATAGAAATTCCAGTCCATTAACTGGTGGTTGAATAGAATGGATTTTAGCCAGCTCTGCCCCCAGTTTCCAGCCTAGTGCTTCACGGTCACCACCCAGGGATAAAGTCTTGACTATTTTTGGACCAAGAGCAATACCATCAACAAGCCGCATGATATAAAAAGGTCTACCTAATAGTTCCAAATCATCACATAACCAAAGCGGTTCCGGGACTGTGACACCTACAGCATGTACAGTGCTTAAAACCTTGAATTCCTCACTTCGAGATAAACTGACAGAAATTCCAGAGGGTGCATCACAACGTAAAACATAGTGCTGCTCACCCGACTCAGTACCACCTTCGATATGACAACTTAGCTTCCAGTTTTCCTGAACGGCACCACCTGTTAATGTTTTGATGGCAGTGATTTCAACCTTATCAGCTGAGGCTACCTGTTTCAGCCAGGCTTCCAGTTTTTCCCGCTGACTGGCAGTTTCAATCATGACCAGTTCCAGTAGTTATCACCTTCTTCTGTTAAAAAATGAGCCATGACCATACGGTGAACTTCTGAAGCACCATCGACAAGCCTTGCCTGTCGAGCATAACGATACATCCATTCCAGCGGGGTATCTTTTGAATATCCGTATGCACCACACAGTTGAAGAGAAGTGTCGATTGCTTTATGTAGCGTATCGGCCACTTGAACCTTTGCCATGGATACTTCTTTACGTGCAAAACTACCAGAGTCAAGTTTGAATGCTGCTTTCATTGTTAGTAGCCTGCCAATTTCAATTTGCATAGCGGCCTCAGCCAGAAGCCCCTGCACCGACTCCCGGTCAATTAATTTAATGCCGAAACTATCCCGGTCTTTTGCATAATCTACTGCGATTGATAGTGATCTTTTAGCCAGACCAAGCCAACGCATGCAATGAGTTAGGCGTGCAGTACCGAGTCGTATTTGAGTCACTTTAAGACCGTCACCAACTTCCATCAGCCTGTTTTCATCAGGAATTTCCAGGCCATCAAAAATAATTTCACAATGCCCGCCATGTTCTTCTGGCCCCATAATTGGAATACGGCGTTTTATAGACCAGCCTGGCTGATCACTGTGAAATAGAAAGGCAGTTAATCCTCTTCGTTTATCATCAGATGTTTTAGCAATAACAATGAAGTGTTTGGCACCTTCAGCACCAGTAATAAAAGATTTATGACCATGAATTATCCACTTGTCCCCCTTTTTTACAGCCGTTGTTTTCATCAGGAATGGGTCAGAACCAGCACCGGGTGGTGGTTCTGTCATGGCAAAGGCTGATCTTACATCACCATCAATTATTGGTTGCAGCCATTGCTGTTTCTGATCTTCCCTGGCCACCTTGTTCAGAACGATCATGTTGCCATCATCTGGTGCTGCAGCATTGAAGCAGACAGGGCCAATGATTGAACGATTCATTTCTTCATAACATGCAGCCATTCCAACAATAGACATTCCTAAACCACCGCGTTCCTTCGGCATATGGATAGCCCATAATCCTTCACTTTTGGCTTTTTCTCTTAGTCGGGCTAATGGTTCTGCTGCAATATTTTCATGTTGATTGTAACAGCTTGAATCACGCTCAACGGGTAATACAAACTCATCTACAAAGTCATGAATTCTTAGACGAACATCTTCAATTTCTGGTGATAGGTTAAAGTTCATGAATATTCCTTTTTAAAGTGAGCTAACCAGGTGACCACCATCTACAGGGATGGTAATACCGGTCATAAAATTGGATGAGTCTGAGCAAAGCAGACATAAAGGTGCATCAAGATCGGATAGTTTTCCAAGACGACGCTGAGGTATCCTCTTAATGAGAGCTTTCCCTGCAGTTGTTTCAAAGAATTCAGCATTCAGGTCGGTACGTAAATAACCTGGAGCCAGTGCATTAACTCGAATATCAAGACGAGCCCATTCAAGCGCCAATGCTTTAGTCATTTGAACAATTGCAGCTTTAGAAATAGCATAGGGAGCGAGCTGGTTGGCAACTGCCATTCCAAGAATAGAGGCTATATTGATAATTGAGCCTGGTTTACCATCAGATGACATCAATTTGGCGGCCAATGTTGCACACAACCAGCTGCCTCGTAAGTTAGTATTGATGACGCTATCCCAGTTTTCTATTGATTGCTTAAGCGCGATAGATTGATGCGTGATACCTGCATTATTAATTAGAATATCAACTCCACCGAGCTGTGAGTGAAGGTCTGTCATACTTGCTTCAATATCTGATTCACTAAGAATGTCACATCGAGAAGTAAAAACTTTGTGGTTATTTAAGGCATTAAGTTCTTTGGTCAATGAGTTTAATTTATCTTGCCTGCGCGCAATAAGACCCAGACTGGCACCTTCACTATTTAACAATCGGGCAAAATGCTCACCTATGCCACTTGAAGCACCTGTAATGATTATGCGTTTTCCAGACAGGTCCAGTTTCATTGACTCACTCCAGCTCTTTAGCCTGTTGACGTAAAAGAAATTTTTGTATTTTGCCTGTTGCTGTTTTTTCTAAAGGACCAAAAACAACTGTCCGAGGTATTTTGAAATGGGCTAATTCATCTCTACAAAAATTGATAATATCTTCACTGCTTGCAACTTCACCCTGTTTGAGGGTTACAAAGGCACAGGGACTTTCACCCCATTTATCATGAGGTTTAGCAACAACAGCGGCTTCTAGAATTTTAGGGTGTTTATACAAAGCCTGTTCAACTTCCAGACTTGAAATGTTTTCACCGCCAGAAATAATGACGTCCTTGGAACGATCTTTGATTTCGATATAACCATCCGGGTGTCTGACACCCAGATCACCGGTATGCAACCATCCTCCTCGAAAAGCTTCATCTGTTGCCTGCGTATTTTTTAGATAGCCTTTCATAATGGTGTTTCCACCCAGCATTAACTCGCCTACTGTATGGCCATCCCAGGGTTGTTCCTGCAGGGTATCCGGATGGGCAATTTTTACTTTTTCAGACGTAACATAGCGGATACCCTGTCGAGCCATTTTGCCGACGCGTTCATCTGCATCAAGCTCAGACCATTCCTGTTTCCAGCTGCAAACTAGTGACGGCCCAAAAGATTCTGTCATGCCATACAGATGGGTTATTCTGAAACCAATTTTTTCCATCGAATTGATAACAGTAGAAGAGGGGGCCGCACCACCAGTGGCAAGTTCAACCGTGTGATCAAACTTGGTTTTGATATCATCTGCTGCGTTAACGAGCATGTTCATCACGATGGGTGCACCACACATATGGGTCACTGTATGTTTTTTTATCAACTGATAAATCACTGCGGTATCGACCTTGCGTAAACAGATATGAGTTGCACAGGCTGCCGTTACTGCCCAGGTAAATGTCCAGCCATTACAGTGAAACATGGGTAAGGACCAAAGGTAGATTGAGTTTTGATTAAGCCCCATGGATGTCATGTTACCCAGAGCATTGAGATATGCACCTCGATGATCATAAACCACACCTTTAGGGTTACCGGTAGTTCCTGATGTATACAGTAAGCAGGCAGATTGCCACTCATCCTGAGGTTCTGAAAAATCACAGTCCTCATCTCCTTCTGCTAATAATGCTTCATAATCCAGTTCCCCAAGAAGCTCACCATCTTTACAGTTGTTATCTTTTATATCGATAACCAGGGGTGGGTTTTCAATCATTGCCAGAGCCTGCTGTATTCGTGGAGACAGTGAACAGTCGGTAATGAGTACTTTTGCTTCACCGTGTTGCAAAATGAAAGAAATTGTTTTGCTATCTAGCTGAATATTGAGTGGATTTAACACGGCACCTAACATTGGCACGCCATAGTGTGCCTCCAACATGGCCGGAATATTGGACGCTATTACTGCCACGGTATCCCCACGATTTATTCCTCTTTTTTTGAGTGCCGAGGCCAGTCGGCAAGTTCGCTGATAAAACTGTTTGTAGTTGTATCTTTGCTCACCATAGATGACTGCTATTTTATCAGGGCAAGTTTCAGCAGCACGACGTAGAAACCCGACAGGGGTTAAAGGAGCAAAGTTGGCATTGTTTTTATTCATTATCCAATACTGTGGTTAAGAAAAATGTTTACAGAGTTTTTTTAATTTGAATTGTTAATAGTGGCTGAGCCACCAACTTCTGTATTTTTATCAAAACTATAGATCTGATGAAGTGCTTGCAAATGAAAAATAATCACCTTGCGGGTGAGTTTTTTAAAGCCGATCACATGAATTAAATTAATTCATGTGAAGAACAAATTTTATGCGTTTGTAAGTTAAGGGGTGTATCGGGGAAAATTTATAAAAGTTAGGGTAACAGAGCCTTTGGCTAGGTGGAGTAATGAAAAACAGCTTAGGTACTCATTTGATCACTACCAGCAAGATGAGTGATCCAATTCGAAAAGGCAGTGATTTTGGGTGTGTCCATACAGTCTTCAAGATAGATAAGATAATACGAAATGGTTTCATACACAGTCTCATCGAATGCTGGAACAAGCAAACCGTTTTGCAACTCATGTTTTGCAAGAAGATCACTCTCAAGAATAATACCGACACCTTGAACGGCAGCTTCGATAGCAAGTTCGGAAGGATCCAGGCATACCCCACTCATTTTTTTATCATGAGTAATACCTTTTTCAGCAAACCACATCTTCCAGGTGATGATGTTTCGTTCAGTCTGAATCAGAACGTTATCCGGCAAGTCTTCTGGTTTATTCAGTTCACCCATTTTGTTTTTGAAATCGGGACTACACATTGGCAAAACATGCTCGGAAAAGAGTGGTTTTACAACATAACCAGGCCAGTTCGACTGACCATAGAAGATTCCTATATCAATATTGTTTTTACGAAAATCAAGATTCTCTGATGTGGCCATTACTTTTACATCGATATCAGGATTGGATTGAAGAAAATCAGGAAGTCGTTCAAGTAGCCATTTTTTTGCAAAACTGGGAGCCGACCTAATGGTCAGTTCATCTGAGAATTCAAACTGCATGACATTTTTGGTTGCTTCATCAATTTTAGCAAAAGCCGGGGTCAACATAGTGAGATAAGCGGCGCCTGCATCGGTAATAGCCAAACCACCGTTTAAACGATGAAATAAATTTATACCCAGGTGACTTTCTAATTGTCGAACCTGATGGCTTATAGCTGAAGGAGTTAGGCAGAGCTCTTCACCAGCACCTTTGAAACTTTCGTGACGCGCAGCAGCCTCGAAAGTCGATAGAGATTTTAATGATGGGCGTCTATAGGAAGTGTCCAAATGACTGACCACAGTTTTATAAGAATGAATAGATATTATACAAATGAAAAATTATAACAACACATTAGAAAGTGGTGCCGGTAACATGGTTTCATACGATGCAGACAATTCAGCGGATGAACTCTGGAGTTTTATCGATGACCATTTATTGCATTATGGACGTGATTTTGTACGAGAATTGATCGGTCATGCTTCGGGCTCCTATCTATACACAACAGAAAAACGTGCAATTATTGATTTTTCATCCGGTCAGATGTGCGCAACTTTAGGGCATAATCACCCAGCCATTGTAGATGCAATGACACGCTCTGCTGAAACAGTTATCCATCTTGATAGCACAATGCTGGCACCTGCCATTGCTCATCTTGGTAAAGAACTTTGTGACCTGCTTCCTGCTGAACTGAGTAAAGTTCTTTTCTTAAATACTGGTGCTGAATCCAATGAGGCAGCCATTCGCCTGGCAAAACTTTACACGGGTGGGTTTGAAATTGTTGGGCTGACAGGATCCTGGCATGGTACGACTTATGGTGCAGCTTCAAGTACCTATGCCAGTGGGCGTAAAGGATATGGTCCCAGTATGTCGGGGTCTCTTGCAATACCTTCACCTAATTGTTATCGCTGCCCCATCGGACACAAAAGAGAGAGTTGTGAGCTGGCCTGCCTGAATTTTAGTTTTGATTATATTGATGAAGTTTCTGTTGGCTCTATAGCCGCTATTTTAATCGAGCCTGTACAAAGTGCTGGCGGTATTATCGTACCACCAAAAGGCTATATGAAGAGATTACGAGAGTTTTGTAGAGAGCGTTCAATATTACTTATCTTTGATGAAGCACAGACCGGTCTCGGTCGGGTGGGCAGCAACTTTGCTTTTGAACAAGAAGCTGTCATTCCAGATATTCTTTCATTATCAAAAACATTGGGTGCTGGTTTGCCCTTATCGGCAACAGTGACCAGCAAAGAGATTGCCGAGTCTGTGCAAGCAAAGGGCTATTCACATTATACCTCTCATGCCTCTGACCCTCTGACAACAGAAGTGGGCTTAGCCGTCGTGCGAACCATAGTAACTGAGGAGCTGGCCAGTAAAGCTGATGAGCTTGGATTATACCTTATGAATAGTTTGCATACCCTTCAGGAAAAATATGAGTGCATAGGTGACGTAAGGGGCAGAGGGTTATTGATAGGAGTTGAGATTGTAAAAGATAGAGAGTCTCGTATACCTGATAAACAACGGCTCAAGCGCTTAACCCAACGATGTTTTGAGTTAGGTCTCAATATCAACCAGGTTGGAGGACCACTTGCTGTTTGGCGTATAGCGCCTCCACTGACTATTAAAAAAGAAGAAATAGATCTTGCAATGGAAATTTTAGATAAAGCTTTTGCTTCAACAGAAATATAAATAGTAAACAGGTATTAGCATGATAATTAATAAAGTGGCTGTTATAGGGGCCGGAGTTATGGGGGCAGGCATAGCCGCGCAAATAGCCAATGGAGGAGTAGATGTTATTCTGCTTGACATGCTTGCTGATACAGATAGGAACAAGTTAGCCAGAGATGCTATTCAGACTCAATTAAAAACGGGTGGATTTATGCACAAGGATGCTGCTAAACGGGTAACTCCGGGTAATCTTGAAGATCACTTAGACTGGATTTCTGATTGTGACCTGATTCTTGAAGTGATCATTGAAAATCTTGAAATAAAACAATCGTTATACCGGAAAATAGAAAAGTATCGAAAACCAGAATCTATTGTTTCATCAAATACTTCAACGATACCCTTGAGACAATTAATTGAGGGTCTCCCCTTAAAGTTTCAAAATGATTTTTTAATTACACACTTTTTTAACCCACCAAGACATATGCGATTACTGGAACTGGTTGCTAGCTCTAAAAGTAGAAACTCTGCCGTTCATCAATTGACTGAATTTTGTAGTTATATTATGGGTAAGACAGTTATCAACTGTAATGATACGGCTGGGTTTATTGCAAATCGTATTGGTGTCTTCTGGCTAATGACAGGTCTACATGAAGCACAAAATTTAGCGGTAAGTGTGGAAGAAGCAGATGCCGTTATAGGGAAAGTATTTGGTATTCCTAATACTGGGATATTTGGTTTATTTGATCTGGTTGGTATCGATATCATTCCCAAAGTTGCTCAGAGTTTATCGGCAAACTTATCATCTTCAGATCCTTTTCAATCGGTTGCCGATATTCCCGATTGGGTTGATGAAATGATTAGTCATGGTTTTACCGGTAGAAAAGGAGGTTGCGGTTTTTATCGAATGATTAAAACAAATCAAGGTAAAAAATTTGAAGTATTTGATCTGTTAACAAAATCATACCGTTCAATTCAGAAACCAGATCTGGATAGCCTTGATAATTTGGAAAAGTTAGATGCCAGAGGTTTGATGATGCACTCAGATAGAGGTGGCCAATATGCCAGGTCGGTCATGGGTAAAACACTGAAATATGCTGCCTCATTAATACCTGAAATTACGGATGATATTGAAGTTATTGATACGGTAATGAAGCTGGGGTTCGCATGGCAGTATGGCCCGTTTGAATTGATTGATCTTTTAGGTAAGGGTAAGTTTAATGACTTTCAGGAAGATGAAAATGAAATACCACCAATTCTTGCTGCTGCCGACGGTCGTATGCTGTATCAGGTTATTGATGAGCAGTATGGAAGATTAAATCTTTCAGGTGATTTTAAGCCGATTAAAAATTCGGCTGGTGTTCTATCTTTGCTGGATATTAAACGCTATCAAACCCCATTAATTCAGAATTCTGCAGCCAGTTTATGGGACATTGATAAAGGTATTGCCTGCCTGGAATTTCATAGCAAAGGTAATGTAATTAATAGAGAAGCACTGGATATGATCAATCAGTCTCTTGAGTTATTAACAGCTAATGTCTCTCACAATTTTAAGGGCCTGGTTTTTTACAATGAAGGAAAACAGTTTTCCTCAGGCGCAGACTTGAGCTTTATACTGGATAGTATTAAGACAGAAGACTTTGATCTTATAGAAGAGTTTATCTTCTATGGTCAACAAACTTATCATGCTATTTTGCAAAGTGAATTTCCTGTTATTGCAGCCACAGCAGGACTGTCTCTGGGTGGAGGCTGTGAAGTGGCATTGCATTGTGATGTGGTTCAGGCACATGCTGAAACCTATATGGGGCTTGTTGAACCATTAGTGGGTTTAACCCCGGGTTGGGGTGGCTGTAAAGAATCAGTGAAAAGACATGTCAATGAATCTGCCGGAAATATACTGACCCCGGATCTCGCATTAAATATTTTTAAACTTATTTCGGGTTCCGTAATATCATCTTCTGCAGCGTTAGCGGTTGATAGTCAGTTTATTCTCGATAATAAACATATCACCATGAATCGGGATCACTTGCTTCTTGATGCTCGAACACTTGCTCTATCGATGAGTGATAATTATACCCCTCCACCGACAATAACTATTGAAGTTCAGGGGGAAACTATTCAGAAAATCTTATCGGACAAGATTCATGCTGATAGTAAAAATTCACTGATTACAAAACATGATCAGATTGTTCAACAAGCCCTGGTAAAAATATTAAGTGCCGATGGAAAAAACACAATTTTAAGCGAACAAGATTTTCTCGATCTTGAGCGTAAAGCTTTTATGCAATTAGTAAGAACAGTTAAAACTAAAGAGCGAATTGAACATATGCTAACAACAAAAAAACCGTTAAGGAATTAATAGTCAACAGTTATATCGTTCAAAATTTATTCAGGAGTCATCAATGAGTTTCAATAAAAGAGAAGTAGTTATTGTCAGTGGAGTAAGAACGCCTATTGGCACTTATGGTGGTGCTTTGAAGGGTGTTTCACCTGTTGACCTTGCAAGCCAATGTATCCGGGAAGCGGTATCCAGAGCCTCTATAGAACCCAAGATGGTCGAACATTCAATCTTTGGAAATGTCTTACAAACTGAACCCCGTGATGCGTATTTATCCCGTTGTGCTGCTATTAAAGGTGGTCTCAGTGAATATAGTGCTGCTATGAATGTAAACCGTTTATGCGGTTCAGGTTTACAGGCTGTTGTTTCAGCCAGTCAACTTATACAGTTAGGTGAAGCACGTTGCGTTGTGGCTGGAGGTGCTGAAAGTATGAGCCGTGTCCCCTATGCCTTACCGGCGATGAGATGGGGTGCCAGAATGGGTGAAACAAAGGCACTGGATAGTGTAACTGAGTGTTTGCAAGATCCATTTGGTCATGGACATATGGGGTGTACTGCAGAGAATTTAGCGCAGAAATATAAAATAACGAGAGAAGACCAGGATGAATTAGCACTTGAAAGTCATCGACGTGCTGCAAATGCCTGGGATAAAAAATTCTTTGATGAACAGGTTACTACTATTGAAATCAACTCACGACGAGCAGTGAAACGGGTCTCACAGGACGAGCATTTTCGTGACAATATCAGTATTGATGAATTATCAAAATTACGCACTGTTTTTCAACAAGACGGCACGGTAACAGCCAGTAATTCTTCGGGTATTAATGATGCCGCTGCAGCTTTAATTTTGATGGATAGAGAGGTTGCTGAAAATCAGGGTGTAAAACCTCTGGCCAGAATAGTTGGCTACAGTTATGCCGGAGTTGATCCAAGATTTATGGGGATTGGTCCCGTGCCTGCGATTAAAAGTTTAATGCAAAATACCGGTTTATCCATTGATGATATGGATGTGATTGAATTAAATGAAGCCTTTGCAGCCCAGGTTTTAGCGGTAATAACGGAATTAAACCTACCCCGAGAAATAACAAATACTAATGGAAGTGGTATTTCTTTAGGGCATCCTATAGGAGCGACAGGTGCAATTATTATGATTAAAGCACTGTATGAACTGATTAGAACAAAAGGGAAGTATGGTTTAGTCAGTATGTGTATTGGGGGTGGACAGGGTAGCGCAGCAATCATTGAAGCACTGTAAGTACAGCCAGTAAGCATATGGTGTGCTTACAATGTGAAGAAGCCATAATCTTTAAACTGTTCAATAATACTCGTCTGCTAAATAGCTTTATCCAGTGCCTGTTTAATATCCGTCATTAAATCTGATAAGGTTTCAAGTCCAACAGAAATCCGCACCAGACCTTCACTGATACCATGCTTTAGACGTTCTTCAGGTGGGTAAGTGACATGCGTCATGCTTGCAGGATGTTGCACCAGAGTTTCTGCATCACCCAGACTTACGGCACGCATAGCCAACTGTACGTTGTCCATAAAAATGACACCTGCATCAAAACCTTTAACTAGCTCGAAAGCGATCATGCCTCCAAAGTCATTCATCTGTTCTTTCGCAAGCTGATGCTGGGGGTGTGATGCTAAACCGGGATAAAATACCTGCTTGACCGCTGGATGATTTTCTATTACTTCTGCAATTTTCATTGCAGACTGGCAATGACGATCCATTCTGATTTCCAATGTCTTTAAACCACGAATGGTAAGAAAAGCATCAAATGGCGAGATCACAGCCCCGGTCATATCTTTAACACCGTAAAAATGAATTTTCTGAATATCTTCCAGCGGGCCAATAATTGCACCTGCAATAATATCGCCATGACCGCTTAGGTATTTTGTCAGTGAATGCACTACAAAGTCAGCCCCCATTTCGAGCGGCCTTTGCAGGTATGGCGTGCAGTAGGTATTATCAACAATTACTCTGGCTCCATTATCATGAGCTATGGCACTAATAACTGATATATCGATGAGCCTCATGTTTGGATTAGCAGGTGTTTCAAAAAAAACAAAGCGTGTTTTGCTACTGATAACTTTTTCAAGCTCTTCAGGTTGAGTCAGGTCAATAAAAGTAATTTTAATGTTGAATTTACTGATTCCTTCGGTAAAGAAAGCAAAGGTACAGCCATACAGTGTTTTATCCGCAATTATTTCATCGCCTGGCTCGACAAATGACCAGATCAATGACGTAATAGCGCCCATGCCAGAGGCGACTGCCAGTGCTGCTTCGCCTCCTTCAAGGTCAGCCAGTTTCTGTTCCAGCACAGTTTCAGTTGGGTTACCTACACGTGAATAGACATAACCCGGCTCTTCCCCTAAAAATCTTTTCTGCCCCTGAGCGGTCGATTCGAAAGCATAAGTTGAATTTAAATATACCGGAGGGTTTAAAGCCCCGTGATGTTGCTGAGGATCATGGCCAGTGTGTATAGCCCGGGTACTAAATCCACTTGAAGAGTATTTAAGCTTAGTCATTATAATTTGCATTAATTCGTCAGAAGTTATGATATATAGGATAATCAACTGATTATTAAATGTATAACGAATAAATTACGTAATAAACAAGGTATTTTACTAATGGACAGAATAGACTTCGATTTAATCGAGCATCTACAGAATGATGGGCGGATTTCAAATAAATCACTAGCAGCTAAGGTTGGGCTTGCTCCATCAAGCTGCTTTGAACGGGTAAAACAATTGCGAGCCAGTAATATAATCAACGGTGTGCATGCGGACATTCAACCCAGAGCACTGGGTCTGGAAGTGGAAGCTATTTACTTTATCGGTTTATCTCAGCATTCAAGAGAACTGGTTGAAAGCTTTCAACTGGAGATCGAGTCAATCCCTGAAGTTCGATCAGTATTTTTGGTCTCAGGGCAATATGATTTTCTGGTCCATGTAGCTGTCAAAGATACCGATCATTTACGCAATCTTGCACTGGATTATTTTACTACAAGAACAGAAGTTAGCCGTATTGAAACGGTGTTAATTTTTGAGCACAGCCGTAAATTTATTTTGCCTAATTTTGTTACGGATGATGGAGAAACGTGTTAGACACGCGCATCTGTCCCAGATGCTTAAGGATTATTTATGAGCACCTTAAACATCAGCTTTATCCTTGTAATAACAATATTTCAAAATTCATAGTGTGGCTTTTTAAAGCTGAATGTCTTCAAACGCCACTTATGCTGAGTATCGTATTATGCTGAGTTGAACATGCTCAGCGAGCCACAGTCCTTATTTTTAAAGGATTTAATTAAGTTTTAGTTATAACTTACTGGACATAATAACCGTGCTTATTTGAAGTAGAAGATCCCCTTACTGGAGACTACTTATGAATAAGACACATTCTCTGCATTCCGTCACTCTCAATGATAGTTTTGTTGAAAGTGATCTATCACCATATGTTCCTGATTTCATCGATTATCTAAATCAAGGTCGATATGCAAAGTCGACTACTCAGGCATATATTTTTGCTATCACACACTTTGTACAGTGGGTAAACCTGTCTCAGCTGAACATTAAACAACTCAACGAAACTACAGCCAGTCAATTTCTTGATGAGCACCTTCCTCATTGTGACTGCCTCGCACCAGTCTGTCGTAATTACCGTTCCCTGCGACTGGCATGTGATCATTTTCTGCGCATATTACGCAACAATGGTGTTATTGATGAGCCGGTGCTGGTGGCCAGTTCGGTTGACAATGAGCTGACCAGTTTTGATAAATTCATGTGCAATGTCCAAGGTCTAGCAACCCAAACACGTAGTGGGCGCATTCGCATCGTGAGACGTTTTTTGTTGAAACGGTTTACCGACCACCAATTCGTTGCATCAGCAATTCAACCAACTGATGTGCGCAAGTTCATTACTCAACAGCTCGGGTTGCATAACACTGCTTCCAATGCCAGTGCTCTGGTCTGTGCACTTAATGCTTATTTTCGTTACCGTTCAGTCTGCGGAGATCAGGTTCATGCGTTGACAGGTGTTATTGCCCGTCCTGCCCACTGGAGTTTGGCTTCATTGCCAAGATCGCTCACCTCTATTGAAGTTAAGCATTTACTTGCATCATTTACCTCTGACATACCATCACCACACCGTGGTTATGCCATAGTGCGCTGTGCTCTTGATCTGGGGCTGCGTGCCAGTGAAATTGTCAACCTAAAGTTGCCTGATATTGACTGGAAAGCCAGTACGGTCACATTAAGAAAGACCAAATCATGCAGGGTTGATATCATGCCGTTACCTGCTGTCACTGGACAGGCAATTGCAGATTATTTGCAGTTTGAACGCCCACCAACAATCAACCCTGCTGTCTTTGCGCGTGTGCGACCTCCACATGATATTCCTATCAGTGTACACGCTATCCATAGAGTGATACGCGATGCTTATCACCGCATCGGTTTAACACATACACGCGTACATGCACT